>Ga0209475_10000445_pt1 | contig 87313 bp, 81 predicted proteins | sample tdDd471_FD_187128 | JGI IMG/M metagenome (GOLD analysis project Ga0209475, IMG submission 187128) | Marine sediment microbial communities from the Atlantic coast under amendment with organic carbon and nitrate - tdDd47.1 (SPAdes)... | ecosystem: Environmental > Aquatic > Marine > Coastal >... | reverse complement strand
GGAAGCAGATAAAATCGGTTATCCCCTGCTGATTAAAGCAACCGCTGGTGGTGGTGGAAAAGGCATGCGAGTGGTTGAGTCCAGTGAAGCTTTTATCGCGGCTCTCCATTCTTGTAAGCGCGAAGCGATTTCTTCTTTCGGCGATGATAAAGTTTTGATCGAAAAATATTTGACCAAACCACGCCATGTTGAGATTCAGGTTTTTGCCGATAGTTTTGGTGATGCCGTACATTTATTTGAGCGTGATTGTAGCGTGCAACGACGCCATCAAAAAGTTATTGAGGAAGCGCCTGCGCCTGGTTTGTCTGAAGAAACTCGCAACAATATGGGACAAGTCGCCATTACTGCCGCAAAAGCGATCGGCTATCAAGGTGCTGGGACGGTTGAGTTTTTATACGATGAAGACGGCTCGTTTTATTTTATGGAAATGAACACGCGTCTTCAGGTGGAGCATCCCGTTACCGAAATGATTACTGGTCTTGATCTAGTCGAGTGGCAAATTATGGTCGCAAATGGCCTACCATTGCCTTTGCAACAATCGCAACTCACCATCAACGGACATGCATTCGAAGCACGCATTTATGCCGAAGACCCTTCAAATGATTTTCTGCCGGCGACCGGCAAAATTAGTTACATGGGCCTGCCATCGCTAAATAAAAACGTCAGGGTCGACTCAGGCATCGTTTCCGGTGATAGCGTCAGCGTTTATTATGACCCGATGATCGCTAAACTGATTGTCTGGGATCGAGACCGTAGCGCTGCACTAGCACGTTTGCGCGGCGCGCTGGCGGATTTTCATGTTGCCGGTCTAACGACCAATATCGAATTTTTACATCAGTTAGCCAGTAACGATGCCTTTAACCAGGCGGACCTTGATACCCATTTTCTAGAAAAACATGGCGAAGAATTACTGATGACCGATACGTCTGTCGACAATGAAATTCTGGCAGCGGCAGCATTGCGTGTCATGCTAAAACAGGCAGCCAGTCATAACCAGTCACGTATCGATAGTTGGTCGCCGTGGAATGAAACCGCTGGCTGGCGTTTAAATGAAGACAACTATCATCTGATTGAGTTAGTTTTGGGCAGCAACCCGTTTAAAGTTACTGCCCATTTCCGTGAAAACGGCTTTTTATTTGAAATCAATGGAACAGAATATCAAGTCAATGGTTATCTGGAAGGGAACCGGCTGCATCTGGATTTAAACGGCCATCAATCTATCGTTAATATGGCTGAAGACGGTCAAAAATTAGTGCTGTTTAAAAACGCCCGAAGCTGGGAATTTGAAGTTAAAGATACAGGCTTGGTTAACCTCGACCAAGACAGCCAGGCAAACCTGGCAGCCCCCATGCCCGGAACCGTAATCGATGTGCTCGTTCAGTCAGGAGACCAGGTCGACGAAGGTCAGGCGTTAATCGTGATGGAAGCGATGAAAATGGAGCATACGATCAAGGCCCATAAGGATTCTGTCGTGTCTGAAGTTTTGTACCAGGTCGGCGATCTCGTGGACGAAGGTGCTGAACTCATTACTTTTGAAGAAGAATAACTCAAGGAAACATCATGATGCCTTCAGGATCAATTAAACTTATCGAAGTGGGTGTTCGAGACGGTCTTCAGAATGAAAAAAAATCGGTGCCAACAGAGGTAAAGCTTGCACTCATTAATAAGCTTATCGATGCGGGTGTCAGTACCGTAGAAGCAACCAGTTTTGTCTCGCCTAAGTGGGTACCGCAGATGGCAGATCACAAAGAAATCGTCGCACAACTACCATTTAATCAAGCGGTTAATTTTCCGGTGCTAACCCCTAATATGAAGGGATTTGAAAACGCTATTGCCGCTGGCGCTAAGGAAGTTGCGGTTTTCGCGGCAGCGTCGGAAAGCTTTTCACAAAAGAATATCAATTGTTCTATCGATGAAAGTATCGACCGCTTTGAGCCTATCTTTGCAAAAGCTCAGGCGCTTGGTATACGCGTTCGTGGTTATGTCTCCTGCGTGCTGGGGTGTCCTTATGAAGGCGAGATCAGCCCTAAAAAAGTAGCCGAGGTGTCCGAAAGACTGTACCAAAGTGGTAGTTACGAAATTTCTCTGGGTGATACTATTGGAGTCGGAACACCGGGTAAAACTAAATCTTTGATCGATTCCATCAAAAATTTGATTCCAGTTAACCATTTAGCGGTTCATTTTCACGATACTTATGGTCAGGCTTTAGCTAATATATACGCGGCATTAGAAATGGGAATTACCAGCATTGATTCGTCAGTTGCCGGGCTTGGTGGTTGCCCTTACGCAAAAGGCGCATCTGGCAATGTTGCAACAGAAGATGTCGTTTACATGTTAAACGGTCTTGGGCTGGACACTGGTATCAACCTTGACAAACTAGTCGATGCAGGCCAGTACATCAGCGAATTTTTGCAACGCGAAAATAACTCAAAGGTTGCGAAAGCAATTTTAGCCAAACGATAGCATAAAACACTGGTACATTAGCATCATAAAATGAAAGTTGATAAGACTTATTAATAGGAGTAATCATATGGCCGGCTTTAATAAAGTCGTTAACAGTTACCAAGAAGCGATGGCGGGTCTTACCGACGGTATGACAGTCATCGCCGGCGGTTTTGGACTGTGCGGAATTCCAGAGGGATTGATCGCCCAAATTAGAACTATGGGATGCAAAGAATTGACTTTTGTTTCCAACAACTGTGGTGTCGATGACTTCGGATTAGGCCTTTTGCTCCAGGACAAACAGATTAAAAAAATGATCTCGTCCTATGTCGGCGAAAACGCAGAATTTGAGCGCCAGTTTCTTTCCGGCGAACTCGAAGTTGAACTAACGCCTCAAGGTACCCTTGCTGAAAAAATGCGCGCAGGTGGTGCTGGTATTCCTGCCTTTTATACCGCGACGGGGTTTGGCACGCCTGTAGCCGAAGGAAAAGACACTCGAGAGTTTAACGGCCGTAATTACATACTCGAAGAATCGATTACCGGTGACTTCGCAATTATTCGTGCGTGGAAAGCCGATAAAATTGGTAATCTGGTCTATCGCGATACGGCAATGAATTTTAATCCTATGGCCGCCACAGCAGGAAAAATTACCGTGGTTGAAGTTGAAGAGATTGTTGAGGTTGGCGAATTAAAACCGACTGAAATTCACACTCCTGGTATTTACGTCAACCGCATCATCCAGGGTTCGTTTGAAAAACGAATTGAAAGACTCACTTTGGCTAAATAGGATTAGAACGGGAGAACAAATTAATGTCATTAACTCGCGAACAAATAGCCATGCGTGTGGCGCAAGAATTACAAGACGGATATTACGTCAATTTAGGCATCGGCATCCCTACTCTGGTGGCCAATTATGTCCCCGATGGCATGGAAGTCATGCTGCAATCGGAAAATGGTCTGTTAGGAATGGGACCATACCCAACTGAAGATCAAGTTGACGCTGATATGATTAATGCCGGTAAAGAGACAGTAACCGCAATCAGCGGTGCATCTATATTTTCTTCAGCCGAAAGTTTTGCAATGATCCGTGGCGGACACGTGGATTTGACGGTCCTGGGTGCGTTTGAAGTTGACCAGATGGGCAACATTGCTTCTTATATGATTCCAGGCAAACTCGTTAAAGGTATGGGCGGCGCCATGGATTTGGTTGCCGGTGCTCAGAATATCGTTGTGACTATGACCCATGCCGATAAAAGAGGACAATCAAAATTGCTTGAAAAATGCACACTTCCCTTAACGGGTGTTGATTGTATTCGAAAAGTCGTCACGGATCTGGCTGTCATGGAAATTCGCGAAGGCGCTTTCCACTTACTGGAGCGTGCACCAGGCGTTTCAGTTGAAGAAATCCAGGAAAAGACTGCTGGAAAATTGGTCGTTTCTGGTGATATTCCTGAAATGGCTTTCAACTAATTCCTTTTATTGGATTTTGCTATGAAATAGTCATTTAAAGCAAGGCCGCTTCAAGACGAAAGAGATACACTAACAGTGTATCTCTTTTTTTTTAATGCTATGCTTTGAATATGCTTCCTTACCTTAATACAGACTCTCCATTTCCACGTGTGGATGAGGCATTACAAGAACCGAACGGTCTATTGGCTGCGGGTGCCGATTTGTCGCCACAACGGTTAATGAGAGCCTATGCCGATGGAATTTTCCCCTGGTTCTCTCCCGGCGAACCCATTCTATGGTGGTCACCTGATCCGCGAGCCGTGTTCTTTGTCGATAATTTCAAGGTTAATCGCAGTGTTATAAAGACGCTAAAAAAATATCCGTTAAAGGTCACGCTCAACGTCGATTTCAATCGTGTTATCGAAGAATGCGCGGCGCCTAGGGGCGATGAACACGGCACCTGGATTACTGATGAAATGATAAATGCTTATGCCGAACTGCATCGCCAGAGTCGGGCGCATTCTGTTGAAGTTTGGCATAATGAACAAATTGTCGGCGGAATTTATGGTGTCGTCACTGGCGGTGTTTTTTGTGGTGAGTCGATGTTCAGCCGTATCTCCAATGGCTCAAAAATAGCCCTAACTTGTTTAGTTTTGTTTTTGAAACAATTAAATTTTAAATTAGTCGATTGTCAGATCGAAAATCCGCACCTGGTTAAACTTGGAACCTCATTAATTTCACGTGAAGTTTATCTTCAACTATTGCGCGAGAGCAGCAACCTTAAAATCGCCCAATCAGTTTGGCAACCGCAAACACTTAACTGGAGACGCTTGCTCGGCGTAGAATAAAATGTCCAGCCAGATCAAACCTGTTCCATTAAGTTTTTTTATTACGCCGCCGCACGATTGCCCCTATTTAAGCGAGCAACGCGCTAAAACACTATTTCTCTCGCCCGAAGTTCATACCGACACACAGCTTTATTCCATTCTACTCGAGAAAGGATTTCGTCGAAGTGGCGAACATATTTATCGACCACAGTGCGAAAATTGCAATGCTTGTATATCAATCCGAATCCCTGTGGCAGAGTTTACGCCTAATAAAAATCAACGACGAACCCTGAAAAAGCTCGCTCAGTTTTCTACTAAAACCGAACCGGCACATTTTAATCAACAGCATTACCAGCTGTTCGATCGTTATATTAGCGAACGTCATCAAGACGGTGATATGTACCCTACCTCTTCACATCAGTATCGGGAATTTTTATTGTGCGATTGGTTGGAATGCCAGTATCTGAATTTTTATGATTTCAAAGCACAAAAGTTAGTCGCAACCTGCGTATACGATCGTGTAGAAAATGGCCTTTCAGCCGTTTATACCTATTTTGATCCTGACTACGCAAAATTCAGCCCAGGAAAGCTAGCCATACTAAAATTAATCGAATTGGCAAAGTCTCAGTCACTCGATTATGTGTACCTGGGTTACTGGATAAAGGAGAGCCGAAAGATGGCTTATAAAGGCGAATATCGCCCTCTTGAATGTTTTATAAACAATCGTTGGATCAAGTTAAGCTAGATATAGAAATTGATCTGGTTAATTTATAGGCATATTTGTAGAATCAGTTGATAAAGCCTTTGATTATTGAGTAAATTTCAGGCATCATAACGCGCGTTTTTAACCTCAAAAGATAATTAAGAGAGTATGGCAAAAGAAGATTGTATTGAGTTAGAAGGTACGGTGTTAGAAACGTTACCTAACACTATGTTCCGCGTTGAACTCGAGAATGGTCATATAGTGACCGCGCATATTTCTGGAAAAATGCGCAAAAACTACATTAGAATTCTTACGGGCGATAAAGTCACCGTTGAGATGACGCCCTACGACTTATCAAAAGGTCGTATCACCTTCCGCGCGAGATAATCCTTTTAGCGTGGATACTAAAAAGCAGGCTCAAAAGCCTGCTTTTTTGTTACGTTCAAATTAACGACTATTGTTTGATAGTCAATTCCTGTTTTTTACTGATATCAAAGGTCAACTTATCCTTGTGTTTGTCATAGCCTACAATTACCTGGCCTCCACTCGATAAACGACCAAATAGCAGTTCTTCAGCGAGTTCTTTCTTAATTTTCTCGCGCATTACGCGAGCCATCGGACGAGCGCCCATGGTTGCGTCAAACCCTTGTTCGGCTAACCACTGACGGGCATCTTGTGTCACTTCTAACGACACACCTTTGTTATCTAGCTGACTTTGAAGCTCGACTATGAATTTATCAACAACTGAGCAAATCACATCCATGCTCAAGGAACTGAACCAGACAATCGCATCGAGTCGATTTCTAAATTCAGGAGAAAACACCCGGTTAATCACTTCCAGGTTGTCTTTTTCTTTTGACTGTTGCTGAAAGCCTATGCCCGGCTTTTCTAACTCAGCAGCGCCCGCATTGGTGGTCATAACTAATATCACATTACGGAAATCCGCTTTACGGCCGTTGTTGTCGGTGAGCGTACCATGATCCATCACCTGCAGTAGAAGGTTATAGACGTCAGTATGTGCTTTTTCTATTTCATCTAACAATACAACCGAGTATGGATGTTTGGTGACGGCTTCCGTTAGTAGTCCACCTTGATCGTAGCCTACATAGCCTGGAGGCGCACCAATTAAACGCGAAACGGTATGTGCTTCCATATATTCTGACATATCAAAGCGAATAAACTCGATGCCCATAATTTTAGCGAGTTGTTTAGTGACTTCAGTTTTGCCCACGCCGGTAGGTCCTGCTAACAGGAAGCTTCCAACAGGTTTATCTTCAAAGCCTAAACCAGAACGAGACAGCTTGATTGAATCAGCCAGGGTTTCAATCGCTTTGTCCTGACCAAAAACAACCATTTTAAGATTTCGCTCAAGATTCTTGAGTTGCTTCTTGTCTGACGAAGAAACTGTCTTCGCAGGAATTTTTGCCATCTTGGCGATAATTGATTCGATATCCTTCACTGAAATATTCTTGTCGCGGTCTTCTTCGTCTTGCATTTGACGATTTGCGCCGGCTTCATCGATCACGTCGATCGCTTTATCTGGCAAGTGTCGATCATTGATATAACGCGCTGATAATTCGGCAGCCGAGTGCAATGCGGCATCGGAATATGAAACCTCGTGATGCTGTTCATATCGACTCTTGAGCCCTTTGAGAATATCGACTGTGTCGGCTACGCTTGGTTCTTCAATGTCCACTTTCTGGAAACGGCGCGCTAACGCCCTATCCTTTTCGAATATACCGCGGTATTCCTGGAATGTGGTCGAACCCATACATTTCAGCTCGCCATTGGCCAACATGGGTTTAATCAGATTAGAAGCGTCCATTACGCCGCCAGAAGCAGAGCCTGCGCCAATAATCGTATGAATTTCATCGATAAAAAGCACGGCGTGTTGCTGAGATTTTAACTCCGCCAAAACCGCCTTTAATCGTTTTTCAAAATCGCCGCGATATTTGGTGCCTGCTAACAGCGCCCCTAAATCGAGCGAATAAATCTGGCAATCGGTTATGACACCCGGGACCTCTCCATCAACAATGCGCTTCGCCAGGCCTTCGGCTATGGCGGTTTTCCCGACCCCGGCTTCACCGACAAACAGCGGATTGTTTTTACGTCGTCGAGATAAAATCTGGACGGTTCGCTCCAGCTCCAGATCGCGGCCGATCAAAGGGTCAATTTTTCCGTCGAGCGCCATCGCATTTAAATGGATGGTATAGGCTTCAAGCGCTGTTGGCTGTTTTGCCTGACCGTCTTTTTCGGTCCCTTCAAACTCGATGCTTTCACTCTCGGCGTCTTCACCAGGTATTTTCGAAATGCCGTGGGAAATATAGTTAACAATATCTAGCCGCGAAATATCCTGCTGTTGCAACAAGTAAACCGCCTGGCTTTCCTGCTCGCTAAAAATCGCCACTAAAATGTTGGCGCCGGTGACTTCCTTTTTGCCTGAAGATTGTACGTGGAATACTGCGCGCTGAAGTACGCGTTGAAAACCAAGTGTGGGTTGCGTTTCAACCTCGCCGACATCAGCAGGAAGTATATGACTGGTTTCCTCGATGAAATTAACCAGCTGACGGTGGAGTTTTTCAACATCGGCACCGCAAGCCCTTAAAACACTGACAGAGTTAGCATTATCAAGCAGCGCGAGCAACAGATGTTCGACCGTCATGTATTCATGACGTTTCTCTCGGGCATCGGTAAACGCCAGGTTTAAGGTAAGCTCCAAATCTTTACTTAACATCTCTAGTACACCTTAATTTAAATACACAACATCTGCTTTGGCAGCCCTATTAACTCGCTCAGATAGCAAGCTATTCTTCTTCCATCGTGCACATTAGCGGATGATCATTCGCTTTAGAATAATCATTGACTAATTGCACTTTTGTTTCGGCGATCTCACTAGTATAAATTCCTGCGGTCCCCTGGCCTTCATAATGTATCTGTAGCATGACTCGGGTCGCTTCTTCCGTTGATTTGTAAAAAAAGCGTTTCAGTACTCGGACCACAAAGTCCATTGGCGTATAGTCATCATTTAATATGACCACTCGGTACATCTTTGGTTTCTTAGTTTCGGGCTTTGATTCCTCAACTACAACACCGTGTTCATCTTCACGAATAAGTTCGTTACTCATAATTTAATTCTAGTCAATCAATTGAAAAATGCAGCTTTTTATATGTTAGTTTTTCTTCTTGCCAAGTCTAATTCGTTTCAATGATACACCGTATCAATGACGATTGAATTTGGGAATTATTACGCCCGGCCCTGGCATCAAATATGCCTGAGTGGACTAAGAAATAGACTGGTAAAGAGCTTTAACTATTCTATGCGACATTTATGGGGATTCTCCAGTGATTTTTCAAATTTTTAACCACTCTTGTCATCTCGATTCGAAATGTCAAAACCCGCTAACTTGACATTGAACGCTATATATGAGATTCATTGATGCGCTTTCATACAAGCTGTTTAAGAATAAAGTTGCAGATTGACCAATTTTTTAATCTAAACAAGCGGTTAAATGAGAAGTCAGTCGTTATTCAATGATGAAGGGAAAACGAGGAGTAAACGATGGCAACAGGCACAGTAAAATGGTTCAATAATGCGAAAGGATATGGGTTCATTCGCCCGGATAGTGGCGGCGATGATATCTTCGCTCATTATTCAACTATTGAAATGGAAGGCTACAAGAGCCTAAAAGCTGGACAAGAAGTCTCATTCGACACATGCGAGGGCCCAAAGGGATTGCATGCGCTAGACATCACACCAGTTTCCGCCGAGCTATCACAACCAAACCCAGAAGAATAAACAAAAAGCCCGCTTAAAAACGGGCTTTTCTGTGGTTTTAATCTCTAATTGCAATCTATTGCAAATAGTTGGTTGCGTCTATAAAAACTGAGTCTGCCACCAAAGCAGTCAATTAGATTCAATCTAATTTGATTACTTGAGGTTATAAGCAGCCAATCGCCTAGAACTATTACCGCTTATAACCTTTTACTATAAACCAGTTTTTGTTAAAAACTTTCTAACGCAGCATTAAGCGTTTGACTTGGTCTCATCGCTTTGGAAGCGAGCTCGTCATTTGGCAAATAATAGCCGCCGATATCCATAGGGCTTCCTTGTGCGCCATTTAACTCATCAATAATTTGCCCTTCACTAGCGGTCAGTTTTTCTGCTAACGGACTAAAGCGTGCTTTTAACTCAGCGTCATTATCTTGCGTAGCGAGCTCTTCGGCCCAATACATAGCCAGATAAAAATGGCTGCCGCGATTGTCTAGCTCATTGACCTTTCGTGAAGGTGATTTATTGTTATCGAGAAAGCGTCCAGTCGCTTTATCCAAGGTGTCCGCTAAAACTTTCGCTTTTGCATTATCAGTTGAATCGCCTAAATGCTCTAAAGACGCCGCTAAGGCTAAAAATTCGCCGAGCGAATCCCAGCGTAAGTGATTCTCTTTTTCGAATTGTTGAACGTGCTTGGGAGCAGAACCGCCTGCGCCGGTTTCAAATAAGCCACCACCATTCATCAGCGGGACAATCGATAACATTTTTGCGCTGGTACCCAGTTCTAAAATCGGGAATAAATCCGTTAGATAATCTCGCAACACGTTGCCGGTTACCGAAATAGTATCCTGACCAGCTTTCATGCGCTCAAGCGTAAATCGAGTGGCTTCAACAGGCGGCATAATGTGAATTTCCAGCCCTTGTGTATCGTGTTGTGGCAGATACTGTTTGACCTTAGCAATTAACTGCGCATCGTGAGCCCGATTTTCATTTAACCAAAAAACTGCAGGCATACCGCTTAAACGAGACCGCGTTACCGCGAGCTTTACCCAGTCTTGAATTGGCGCGTCTTTTACCTGACACATTCTGAAAATATCACCTTGCTCGACAGCTTGTTCAAGAAGCGTTTCACCAGCCTGGTTAATAATTTTAACGGTACCAGAAGTGCTAATCTCAAAAGTCTTATCGTGAGAGCCATATTCTTCGGCTTTTTGAGCCATTAACCCAACGTTTGGCACAGTACCCATTGTGGTTGGGTCAAAAGCGCCATGCTTTTTACAAAATTCGATAGTTTCTTGATAAACACCAGCGTAACAGCGATCAGGGATGACCGCTTTGGTATCTTGTTGCTTGCCATCGGTATTCCACATTTGGCCCGAACCACGAATCATTGCCGGCATGGAAGCATCGACAATTACATCCGATGGAACGTGTAAATTGGTAATGCCGCGGTCAGAGTCAACCATCGCTAAACTTGGTCGATTGGCATACAATGCCTGAATGTCAGCTTCAATTTCAGCTTGCTTGTCGGCAGGCAAATCTTTCATTTTGCTATACAAATCGCCAATACCGTTATTGACATCAACCCCTAGCTCTTGAATGATTCCGGCGTGCTTTTCTAACACATCAGCATAAAATACTGAGACCACATGACCAAAAATAATGGGGTCGGAAACCTTCATCATGGTCGCTTTCAGGTGTAGTGAAAACAAAACGCCTTTTTGTTTTGCGTCTTCAATTTCCGCTGCAATAAACCGTCGCAATGCGCTTTTGCTCATTACTGAAGCGTCAATAATTTCACCTGCGAGCACTGGGACCGACGCTTTGAGCACACTGGAGTTTCCGGCATTATCAACCAACTCAATTCTCAAATCATCCGCTTTCTCTAGCGTTGTCGATTTCTCGCTACCGTAAAAATCATTGTCCGACATGCTGGCAACGTGAGACAGCGACTCTTTATCCCAGGCGCCCATTGAATGCGGGTTTTTCTTGGCATAATTTTTAACCGACGCTGGCGCTCGTCGGTCTGAGTTACCTTCCCTGAGCACAGGGTTTACGGCGCTCCCTTTTATCTTGTCGTAGCGGGCTTTAACTTGTTTTTCTTCGTCGTTTTGAGGCTCTTCAGGATAATCGGGTAATTGATACCCTTTTTCTTGTAACTCTTTGATAGTCGCTTGCAGCTGTGGAATTGAGGCACTGATGTTGGGTAATTTAATGATATTAGCTTCAGGCGTTTTAGCGAGCTCGCCTAGTTCTGCTAGTGCATCTGACATTTTCTGCGCTTGTGTCAGATAATCAGGAAAGTTTGCGATCACACGACCCGATAAAGAAATATCTCTAGTTTCAACCTCAACGCCAGCAGCATCAGTATAGGCTTTGATAATTGGCAACAATGAATAGGTTGCTAAAGCTGGTGCTTCGTCTGTTTTGGTATAAATAATCTTTGAAGTCGTCATTTGAATTCCTAATTAAAATTAAGCCTGAGCAGAAGACGGTCCCGAATCGCGCACCAGATTGCGGCTATCGACTCGTTTCATCAATCACAATCCAGGAACGTTACAATCGATCCTGTCGAACAATTAACCCATCGAGGTTATCAATACTCGATTTTTCGCGCCGACAGCACATTAACAATTAAGATGTTACTCAATGAACTGCCAGAGAATTTTGCGCGCGAATTATACGTCAAACTATGCGTTTTTTTCTAGCGATGTTGCTAAAAATCAACGGCTTTGTTGATCTAGCCCTATTTTAGATTAAAATTCGTGTAATTTCCGCGACTCGAAGCCGTTATGCGACCAAAATCTAAGGCAACAAACCTTGCAACCCCTCGCTCCCGATCAAAACCATCTGAACCGGGAATTTTGGTATTACTCAATAAACCGTTTAATACACTATGCCAGTTTACGGGTGAACCGGGAGACGCCACACTGGCCGAACTAGTCAGGGTTAAAAATGTTTATCCGGCCGGAAGACTGGATAAAGATTCGGAAGGCTTGCTTTTGCTCACTAACGATGGAGCACTTCAACACAAAATTAGCCATCCAAAATTTAAACTGGCAAAGACTTATTGGGTCCAGGTTGAAGGTGAAATCTCAGATGAAGCTATCACTCAGTTATCGCAAGGTGTCGAACTAAAAGACGGTCGCACAAAACGTGCAAAAGCGAGAATTTTAGATTTAACTCAAGAATCCTTACAGCTCTGGGAACGAGATCCGCCGGTTCGCTTCCGCAAGTCCATTCCCACAAGCTGGTTAGAATTACAAATTAAAGAAGGTAAAAACCGCCAAGTCCGTCGTATGACCGCTGCGGTTGGTTTCCCTACTTTGCGACTGATTCGAGTCGCGATTGGCCCATGGAAACTCGATAAGCTACAACCTGGGGAATCTCGCACCGAAAAACTCGATTAATTTGTCACTCTCCACCGGCGCGATGCCGCCGGGATAAATAATAACAATAGCCAGGCAACCGTCCCACCGCCACTTGAGCTTGACTCTTCAGGCGGTGGCGGAGGTAACACTACCGGGTCGACTTGCAGTTTTACCTGGGCCGTTTTTTCTGCCCGATTGCCACTGTTATCGATGATTGTCAGACGAATCGTTTTATCCCCTTCAGAATCAAAAGTATGGCTAACGGTCACACCTGTGGCATTGTTTCCGTCATTAAAATCCCATTCATAGGCCTCAATGGTTCCATCACTATCGGTACTGTTGGACGCATCAAAAGTGCAGTCTAACTCGTCACAATTGCTCGCAAATTCTGGTATTGGCGAATTATTATTGCCGATACTCATAAATACAGCTGACACAGGGCCCGCTTGCCCTGCGGCATTGTAAGCTCTGACAAACACAATGTGTTCTCCGATTGCCATTGCACTGGTATCAATTTGACCGGACATTTCTTCTAACCCGGAATCAACCGCGCCATCATTGTTCACCAGTTCAATTACTACCGCTTGAGCATCCCAAAAAGGTCGATCGATTGCATACTCGATTTTGGCGACCTGACGCCCGTTGGATGATAATTTCGTTTGTAACGCGCTCGCTAAAACCTTTATCGACACCTGATTGCCTTGGGCAACAGCCACATTTCCTTGCGTGCCGTTTAACTCGATTAAATTGATATCGGGTCCCGAAGGGATGAGATAAGGTGCCCTGACGACTTTCGCAGCATAAGTTAACGCCTTGAGGTTGTCTGGCTTGACCGTAGCTTCGTAGCTGGAGCAATATTCGAAAAACCGAGAACCTAACTCAAAAGTCAAAGCCGCTACACCTAACTCGCCATAACTGACCGCATCACTCGTACCATCAGTTGCATACAGCCCAATACCCTGCATCGGCGTATAGTCGTTGAACCAGGCTAATTTATTGCCCAGCTCTTCAAATGCCGCGTGATTAGGCGAAAGGCTATTGGTATGTCCATAAGGCCAAAGTACCAGCTGACTATAACTGTGAATATCCAGATGTACACCCGATGTATCGCTTGGCGCAGCATCCGCATCATTAGGGCCGCGACGATCAGGAAACAAACTACGGATATAATCAGACACCGCTTGTGTTTCTGGCTCGGACTCAGGCGACGCACCGCGGAAAGTCTCATCGCACGCATCACCGCTCGAACCATTTGGCGTCTGCGCCCAGGTAAAAGCAAAATTTCGATTAAGGTCGACACCAACCGTGCTATTAGCGCAGTGATTACTATTCATATTTTTTCGCTGATAAACCTGACTTTCGGCTATTTTCCTTCCGTCGGGATTCATATGAAATAAAATATGCACTTCATGATAGTCAATGATCCAGCGACTATCGGCATTGGTTTGATAGCTTTCCAGTAACTGTTTTGCAAAATCTAAAGTCAACGCAGCGGGCGTGTATTCTCGCGCGTGCATCGAACTATGAATAAATAACTTAGGTTTATCGCCGGTAATAGTTTTGTTTGTTATCTGCATGACCATAAGGTCATAGCCTCCCTGACCATTGGCCTTTAGCCAGGAATCACCTATATCAATCCAATTGACCAGCTCAGAATAAACTAATGCTAAATCTGCAGCCTGTTGATAGGTTTCTTCTACCGTGGGGTAACACTCAAACCCTTCAATTCCACTGAGTGCCACTTTGGCATTAGATTGGGTAAATCCACTGCTCAGTTGTTTAGTGAAGTTTTGAAATTGCCTAGCCCATTGTGTCGCCTGTTCAATCGTCAAACCACGGGCGCGTAAATCGCGCTGTTCGGTGACAGATAAGTCGGCAATAATGTGACCTTGTTGATAGTCTATTTCTAGAATGGCGTGATGATAAGAAATAGCAATCTGGCGCGCGAGCTGATGGTCGTTAAAACTGATTTTAACTATGTCATTGGCGGGGGTTGTATGATCTGCAGCAGATAAAATGAAGGAAATGCTAGCCAGCAATAGCAAGCAACAATATTTAATGACTCGAGCAGGCATTATAACCCCTTCATTAGAAAGTAACCGAAAACACCTATTTTAAGGCCTAGGTTAATGCTCGCAAGCGCATAATTACCAAAAATGGTTGAATTGTTAAACCTGGTTCACAATTTAAAGGGCAAGTTTTGCGCAGCTTCCTGCATTATCCCTTTAACGATCCGTGCTTCCTGCTCAACAAACGAGCCGATAGCTTGCGCAAAACGCGGCTCAGCAATCCAATGATTAGAATAAGTTATGACTGGCTCAAATCCACGAGGAACTTTATGTTCTCCTTGCGCGCCAGCGTCAAACTTCTTAAGCCCATGTTGAATGCAGTATTCAATACCTTGATAATAGCAAAGTTCAAAGTGCAAAAACTCGACATCCCGAGAGCACCCCCAATAACGTCCATAGAGAGTATCCTTATCTTTGAAAAATAGCGACGCCGCAATCAGTTCATCATTTAGAAATGCGCCGATCAAAACTATCGAATTTGTCATGACTTTGCCTATCAATTGAAAAAATAATTCATTTAAGTAGCCACCATGCCCGCTTCGCCTGGCATAAGTCAATTGGTAAAAAAGAAAAAAACGTTGCCATATTTCTGGTGTAATCTTGTCTCCTTGAAAGGTTTTTATCTCAATATTTTGTTGGTCGATAGCGGCGCGTTCTCGACGAATATTTTTCCGTTTTTTGGCTTTGCAGCTAAATAGAAAACTATCGAAAGAATCGTATCCCCGATTGAACCAGTGATACTGTATGCCGAGTCGAGTGACGACTTTGTTGCTATTCAATATTTCAGACACGCCTTCAACGGGAAACAAAACATGCCATGAGCTCGCCTGACTTTCTAATGCAAACGCTTGAATGGCGGCAACCACTCCTTCGAGTAGGGGCGCTAAATCTAATTCCCCCAGCAAAAATAGACGAGGCCCTGACGCAGGAGTAAACGGAATAGCTGTCACCAACTTTGGGTAATATTGCAGTCCCGCCTGGTGATAAGCATCGGCCCACTGAAAGTCAAAAACGTACTCGCCATAACTGTGCCGCTTAAGGTACAACGGAACGAGCCCAACCAGCTTGTTATTTAACCATATCGTCAAATGATTCGGTTGCCATCCCGTTGCCGCACAGGTTGCCTCGCTTTCTTCAAGCACTTTCAAAAAATCGTATTGGATAAAAGGGTAATCCGTATTAACAATTTTTTGCCAGTCTTTTTTATCGATGTGAGACAGTTGACGAATAAATTTATACTTGAGTGATTGACTCATTGAGAATGAATAAATAGGAAATCCGGATGACTACAGAATATCGGATTGGAATGAGAATAGCCAAATTGATTTTAACAATAGTCGTACTATTTTAGAAGTCGTTCATTCACGTGCCAGACGAATGCTCTCGCGCCAGGCTTGTTCGCTTTGCAACGAATTGCCGCCTGATAAAGACCAACTCGTCGCATTAAAAGATGATACAGATACGCAATTCTCGGTACAACAGGCAAAGTCAACTCAAAATTATATTCACATCTGCGTTTCTGAGTTTATACGGACTGTACTGCTTAAATTGTTAAATCGCACTATTGTGGCGAGATACGATGTCGCGAATTTTTCCGAGCCGCGTTGTCCGAGCTGCTCAATCCTAACCGCTCACCCCTGCCCGCTCTGTCTTAATCAATCAGTTTGTAACGCTTCGATAAAGCCTTTCCCAGCATCAAAATCAATAATCAGTCTTGCGTTTCCAGCATGAAACAGTATTGAACAGAATTATACAGTCTGGCGACAGTATCCCGATAAATGACGTTGGCTAAAAAATGTCTTTAACTCACCCAGCGCGGAATATCCAACAACACGAGTTAATGTTTTTACTGACTAAAAAGATACTAATAACTTTCCAAACGCCAGGCATCAGGAAGGTTAGTAAAATTGACCTAGACTTTTACTAAATACAAATATGAATCTAAATCTAAATCTAAACCACTAGCTGACTTCTCGCGCAAGTTTTGCCGATAAATGGATCGCTTTTCTAATTCTCACATAAGTTCCACATCGACAAATATTGGTGATATTTCTGTCGATATCCTTATCCGTTGGTGAGGCGTTTTTTTCCAGCAAAGCTACCGTCGCCATTATCTGGCCGGCCTGACAGTAACCGCACTGTGGCACATCGATTTCTGTCCACGCTCGCTGCACAGGGTGATCACCTTTTTCAGAGAGTCCCTCTATGGTTTTAATTTCAGCACCATCGAGAATTTCAAGTCTAAGCTGACAAGAGCGCGCAGCATTTCCATTTAAATGGACAGTACAAGCGCCGCACTGACCAATTCCACAGCCAAATTTTGTCCCTGTTAAGTTAGCATTTTCACGTAGATACCAAAGCAAAGGCATATCCAGATTATCGGTAACCGCATACTGCTTTCCATTTATTTTAAATTTAATCGCCATAATCAATTTCCTGTTTCGATATCTGAATCTAAATGAGTTTAAGCGGCAGCTCTGTCTGTCTTACTCCGGTCGCGGCAAAAATTGCGTTTGCCAGTGCTGCTGCAGCAGGTGCTGTTGGAGGCTCTCCCACTCCCGTAGGTGGAAAGTCATTCTCAATTATTGCTACATCAATATTTTTAGGTGACTCATGCATTCGCATAAAATGTAATGTATCAAAATTATTTGTTTGTACTGCGCCATCTTTTATTCTGACGTTGTTATACAATGCAGCATTAAGTCCATCAATAAACCCGCCTTCCATTTGATTTCGAATATGATTAGGGTTTAATGGCAAGCCACAATCGATCGCTCCCCAAACGTTGGTTATTTTGCATTCTTCTTTAATTGTAGAATCGTATTCCACTACAAACGCGGCATAACTCCCAAATGTAAAGTGTCCGGCAATGCCTAAACCAACGCCTTTTGAACGGGGCTTTTTCCAATCGGCCATATCCGCCACTTTTTGATAACATTTTTTCATGCGTTCTGCGTTTTTTGACGTACCGCCATACCCCTTATATTCGAGCTCTTTTACATCGCCATAAAGCGCCATTCGATATTCCAATGCGTCTCGATTTAGCTGATAGGCGATTTCGTCAATCATTGACTCAGCGATGAAACAGAATTGCAAATGGCCGGGACCACGCCATGCACCAATTTCAGTTCCAGATGGTCTGAAAAACCGATCAACACGATAATTGGGAACAAGCCCCTGGGGAAAACAATATTCGTGAACCGCGCCATAAACTTGCGCCTGACGGTTATGCCAACCACTGATATTTCCTTCGATATCGATTGCGGCTTTCACTTTAGCAACGACCGCCTGGCCAAAGTAATCTTGTTGAATTTCATCTTCACGCATCCAACTCAGTTTTACTGGCCGGTCAAAGTGTTTGGCTATTCGAACCGTTTCGATAACAAAATCCGTCTGCCACTTTCGGCCGAAGCCACCGCCCATTCTCGTCGGTACGACTTCTACTTGAGCTGTGTTGAGCTTTAGTTCAGCGGCAACCGCTTCTGCCACGCCTTTAGGATTCTGATTACCGACAATTATTTTGACTGCGTTTTGACTTATTTCGACAATCGCATTCATCGGCTCCATGCAAAGGTGCGCCATATGCTGTGTGACGTATTCTTGCTCAACAACGCGGTCAGCGGATTTGAAGGCTTGTTCAACTCGACCATCGTTAATCGCAACGCTGTCAGTTGTAGGCATACCACAAAGCTTTCGAAAATCCTCAAGTAATTTTTCTGAACTTTCGTCCTGAAATTTGTTTTGTCGCCATTCAATTTCGAGTTTCGCTTTGCCTTTCATCGCCGCCCATAACGACTCGGCTACAACTGCAACGCCTTCAGAAATCACTTTTCCACCGTGATTTTTGTTAGTCTGCAAGTCAATTTTAATCGTTTTGATAACCCCCTTAACTTTCAACGCCGCTGCATCGGAGTATCGCGAAATTTTTCCTTGATAAAAGGGAGAACGAGCAATCACTGCGTGTAACATTCCCTTGGTTTTCATATCAAGTCCAAACAATGGTTTACCGGTCACAATTTCGTCTATATCGACAGTCGTAATGTCCCGGCCGAGAATTTTATAGTCACGCACCTTTTTTAGCGGCACATCACTTGATTCAAGCTGTAAACTCGCCGCGGTTTTAGCCAGATGACCATAACTGACTTTTTCCCCAGTGTTCGGATTTATAACAAAACTGTTTTGCGTTTTAAGGCTGTCAGGGGAAACTTGCCAATAAACGCCGGCTGCCTGCTTGAGTAGCTGCCTGGTCACCGCACCAGCTCGACGCAGATAGTCCCAGTTATTTCTAACGGCGTGACTACCGCCGGTACTCATGGTCGCGTATCGGTATAGGACCTTGTCGCCGTCTTCAATTATATGAACCTTTGCTGGTTTACATTTAACTAACGACCAGTCTGCGTCAAGCTCTTCGGCGATAATCATCGGCCCCGTTGTTTTCATGTGCTGCCCCATATCCTGGACGGGAGATTCGATGACAATCTGGTTGTCGGGTTTTATCGTCAAATAAACACACCAGTTATTTTGTTGCTTGTCACCCACCGGATTTTGACTCGCTTGAGACAAAGGGATGCAAAGCAATAAAGAGCTCCCAGTGGTGGAATAGGTAATAAACTCTCGGCGCGTCAGACTCATGGAGTTTCCTGTTTTGATGGTTTGTAAATCTAGCCTAACTCGGGACAATCAATTTTGTCATGAGCGTCTATCGCGCCTTTATTTCTTTTGGTCGCAAACTGTTCAAAAATTCAATAAATTGATAGAATCGCGCCGTCGTTTTAACAACAAACACAGGATTACCGTGAATAAAAGTTTACTCACCAATATTATTGCCTTTGGACTGATCCCGGCGGGTTATCTTCTTCAGCAACCTATCTTGCTCTCGGTTGGTTTGTTTGCCTTTTCTGGGGCTCTTACTAACTGGCTGGCTGTTCACATGTTATTTGAAAAAGTTCCAGGTCTTTACGGCTCTGGTGTTATTCCGGCGCGATTCGGCGCGTTTAAATCGGCGATTAAGTCAATGATGATGGAGCAGTTTTTCACCGACGAGAACATCGATAAGTTTTTGTCGTCGGGTGACAATGTAAAACCCGACTTACATCTTGCTCCGGTTATTGAGAAAGTTGACCTTGCTCCCGCGTTTGAGCGGCTAATAAAAGTCATTATGGAGTCTTCTTTTGGCGGTATGTTAAATATGTTTGGTGGTCAGGAAGCCCTGCAGCCGCTCAAAGACCCGTTCATCCTGAATATGCGAGCATCGCTCAAGGAAATGACAGAGGAAGCGCAATTTGTCGAATTGTTAAAATCAGAGATTGAAACACCGGAAGTCCTATCAGATATTAAAGAGAAAGTTTCTGCGATTATCGATAAACGATTGTCCGAATTGACGCCTCAATTGGTGAAAGAGATCGTTCAGCAGTTGATAAAAGAACATCTCGGCTGGCTTGTTATATGGGGAGGTGTCTTTGGTGGACTCATCGGACTATTATCTGCGGTTGTATTTAACTGATTTTGGCTTAAATTGAGATTGCGAAATCGGCTTGCTGGTGTATTATTAATTCAGATGGATAAATAAAGGGAGACTCGCAATGTCATTAACCAGCGCGATAGCATTACTCTACGGGCCAACCGAGGTCTGGAAAAAAATCAGTGATAAAAAACAGAGTGTAGGTGAAATTTATTTTAAATTCTTAATATTTTTTGCCGCTATACCGCCTGCTTCAGCATTTATTGGTAGTACCTATGTGGGATGGACCGTCGGAGATAATACCTATAAATTAACGACAGAGAGCGCGCTAATGCTGTCGGTTGCCGCCTACATTGCAATCTTAGTCGCTGTTGCGGTGATTGCTGCATTTGTTCATTGGATGGCCAAAACTTATGGAACCGAACCGCGTTACCGTCGATGTTTAAAATTGACCGCTTATAGTTTAACGCCTATGTTTGTCGCGGGATTTCTAGGCAGTTTTCCGGTGTTGTGGCTGGATATGTTATTCACCCTGGTCGCAGTCGGCATGTCGGTCAACCTGCTCTACAAAGGTGTGCCCACAGTAATGGGCATTAACGAAGAAAAAGGCTTTTTGTTCGCCAGCTCAATTTTAACCGTCGCGATGGTCAGTTTGGTGGGCATGTTAGCCATAACTATCGTTTTCTGGGGTTCTGGCATCTCTCCTATATTCACTTCTTAAGTATCACACTGATTATGGATAGCAATCGATGGACGTTATTTACTGGCTGATACCACTTTCGGTCGCGATTCTTGTACTCGCGATTGCTATCTTTTTCTGGGCCGTAAGGTCCGGACAATTTCAAGATCTCGATTCTCCAGCGGTTGATATTCTATTTGATGATGAAAAAGTGAAGCCAAACCCGCGAAACAATCCCCCTTCGGACCCAGAATAGACCTGATGCCAAGACTATAGCGACTCGATGCTCATACGCTCCCAGGACAATCTCATTTAATAGGCACGCACTGTATATGGCAATTCAACCACGACTCAAGGCACTGCTTCTGATTTTACTTTTTGCGCCTGGCTCGCTTCTGGCAGAAAGTCATCTTACCATCGCTAAAGCTTTCAACGTGCTGGCGGTTAACGGTACGAGTTACGCGAAAGGATTAATCAGCCAAAATCGCGATCTGACGCTAAGAACCGGGAAAAATCGTCTGGTTATCGAATACGAAGAAGTCTTTGAAAGCGACGATGACGATAATTTTGATATTGTTAAATCGACGCCATTTTTACTCGAAGTGTATTTGCAAAAGGACAAAAATTACCAACAGCGAATTGTAAAGCCAGCGTCTGTCAAAGCCGCTAAACAATTTGCTAGCCAGCCACTTTTCGACATTGTAGAAATTAACGATAACCAGCCCGGTCCAAAAGTCGCTTTTACCATCACGGCGCTAGCCAGTAACAATACGGCGTTTTTAATTCAACAATCTCGCCTGCGACAAAATACCACACTCGATTTATCGCATCCCAACCCTAAAAGCAGTAAGATGCCAGCACAAAAATCGCTAACCGCCGAGCCTCCTCCTTCTATGGCAAGCAAGATGCTACATTATTGGTGGCAACAAGCAACGCCCGAGGAAAGAGAAGCCTTTCTTGAAGCGATTAACAATTAACGACTAAAACAACACGAGTATCATGGCTGAAACGACCCTTTTTGGGGCATTTATTCTGGGTTTAATGGGCGCTAGCCACTGTATTGGTATGTGCGGCGGCATTATCAGTAGCTTGTCGCTCGCAACTGAATCGCACCACAACAAGTGGCTCAAAGTCGTCAGCTATCAATTTGGCCGTATTTCAACCTATGCGTTGTTTGGTCTTTTTGCGGGCCTTCTCGGTCAACAAGCAAACCAATATTCCTCTATTCCGGTGTTGCAGATACTTTCGGCGGTATTACTCATCTTGATGGGTCTTTACATCAGTCGAATTTGGATGGTGATCACCTATTTTGAACGTGCCGGAAAGCTTATCTGGAATGTCATTAGCCCTTTGAGCAAAAAATTGCTACCGGTGACAACTGTCAAACAGGCAGTTTTTCTGGGGGCTTTGTGGGGTTGGCTACCTTGCGGTCTGGTTTACACCGCCATTGGTTATAGCATCACTGCGGCTAAGCCGGTTGAAAGTAGCCTTTTTATGCTATTTTTTGGCCTCGGTACGCTTCCGGCAACGCTGCTCGCTGGCGCCGCTAGTGCGGCGTTAAAATCCTGGTTAAATCAACCCGTCATCAGGATGCTGAGCGCGCTAATCTTTATTGGCCTTGGCGGATATATGCTTTTGCAAATATATCTTACTGCGGGCGATATGACTGCACACCACCACTAGCCTCCTTTCTCCTACCCTGACTAATGCCGCTATTAATGACCGACGTCAATGAGCGACTATTGACGGTTAAAAAACAATCGATATAATCGTGCTCCCTTGCAACAGACACCCGGAGTTTTCGTGTTTACCCCAGAATTACTAGCCCCCGCCGGCTCACTCAAACATATGCGTTACGCCTTTGCTTATGGCGCTGATGCGGTCTATGCCGGTTTACCGAGATACAGCTTGCGCGTTCGCAACAATAGTTTCAATCTCGAGAATCTTAATCTGGGAATTAAAGAAGCTCAGACGGCGGGAAAGCAATTTTTTGTGGCAGCCAATATTGCGCCCCATAACAGCAAAGTAAAAACCTTCATCAAGGATATCGAGCCAATCATTCAGATGCAGCCCGATGCACTCATTATGTCCGACCCAGGTTTAATGATGATGGTTCGCGAAAAATGGCCAGAGGCCGTTATTCACCTGTCTGTACAAATGAACACGGTCAATTATGCCGCGGTTAAATTCTGGCAATCGATGGGCGTAAAACGCGTTATTTTATCGCGTGAATTATCGCTCGATGAAGTCGCCGAAATTCGCCAGCAATGCCCTGACATAGAACTCGAAGTTTTTGTTCATGGGGCTTTGTGTATCGCCTATTCTGGCCGCTGTTTATTATCTGGATATTTTAATCATCGCGATCCCAACCAAGGTACCTGCACCAATGCATGCCGTTGGGGGTACAAAGTACACGAAGCAGAACAACAGAATAATGGTGATATACAGCTCGCCAAAGCTTCTCCTCAGATTGGGCTGGGTGGAACCACTGACAAATTGGTACTACTCGAAGAAAATCAGCGACCCGGTGAATATATGCCGATGTATGAAGACGAACACGGTACCTATATTTTTAACTCAAAAGATCTCCGCGCTGTGCAACACGTGGCTAAACTGGTCGAGTTGGGCATTGATTGTCTTAAGATCGAAGGACGAACCAAGTCTCATTTTTACGCGGCCAGAACCGCACAGGTCTATCGTAAAGCCATCGACGATGCCGTCGCAGGTAAACCATTCGATATGGGATTGATGGATACCCTGCAAGGAATGGCCAATCGAGGATATACCGAAGGTTTTTTTCGTCGCCACGTCCATGACGACTACCAGAACTACCTTAATGGCAGCCCCGAAAGACACAATCAACTTTTTGTCGGAGAGGTCATAGAATCTCGTAACGATGCGGTATTGGTGGAAGTCAAAAACCGTTTTCAGGTCGGCGATAAGTTAATCTTTATGTCACCTCAAGGAGACACAGCGTTAACACTTGAGCATATGACCAACCAATACGGTGATGACGTGATTGTCGCACCTGGTTCGGGTCATAAAGTCTGGTTGACCAAACCCACTAATTTTAACGGTAATATGGGCTTAATCGTTAAAGAGGCTGCCACTACTCCCGCAGTAAAGGTCGGTTAATTTATACACAATAAAGCGACATAAGAAAAGGGCCACTCAATTGAGCGGCCCTTTTTAGTTTCAGTTCAAATAGTGCTTAAAGGTTATAGCTAAACATCAGCCATAGTTTATCGCGAGATGCGTAAGCCGCGTTATCACTGCTAAAATCTGCGTATTTTAACATCCCTGATAAATTCTTACTTAGTTTCTTGGTCACTACAAAATCTAATTCTGTACCAAGATCAAATCCGCCTTCATCGGTACTAAAATCGTGATAGACTATTTTAAAATTGAAGCCACCGGCTTTGTATGATCCTTTAAAGTATAGATCTTCTATTCCAGCGGCTGGGGTTGCCAAAAACACATCTGCCCAACCTTGAAAACCATGTAACGTTGCTAATGAAGTTGTAAAACCTTGTCCGCCGGCAGAATCACCACCTAGTACTTCCAAAGCCGCGCCTAATGTGAAATCGCCAAACTGATAGTCGGCATCGATTAGATAGTAGTCTGCGTCATAGTTATTAGGATTGTCGCCATTATCAGATTGCCCGGCATACTCAAGCGTATAGCTTAGTTTATCTAGTTTGCCCACGTAACGAACACCAAATGTATTGCTTGAAAAATTTGTTGCGTCTTCGTTATCTACTGAAAAGTAATAGCCGTAAAGTTTGCCGTTACCCAATTTTGTGCTAGCGTCGACCAAATGTGTATTATGTTTATGGTCACCAGCTGTAACGGCTTCTCCAAAAATTCGATTCACGTTAAAAACATAAGCATAGTTAAAATCAACTTCGCCAATTTTTGATTTTATTGTCAAGCTATCGTAGGTCTGCTCATTTTGTCGCCATCCTACTCCCCCTACAAATCGTTGATTGTTGATGTTAATTCGTTGTCGACCATAAGCAATTTTTGCATTTTCGCCGTTATAACGTACAAATGCTTGATTCACCTCTGTACCTTTGGGATCGGCAACAACGGGATATTGAGATCTGTTTGGCGTATTTCCTGCGGCGGCATTAAAATCATTCAATCCTATTTCTGATAAATCGTCAAACTCTACTACTGAGTCAATCTTATCACTCCAATTAGTTTTTACAGTAGCGCGCGTTCTAAGTGTTGATGCTTCCGCATCTTCTGCTATTCCATCTTGACTAACAGTCTCGATTCGATAACGAAAACTTACGTCAACCGTACTATTTATTCCGTCGTCAGCATAAACGACACCAGAACCTGCCGATAAAGCAGCTAGTACACTAGCAGCAACTAATTTTTTATTTAATTGAGTTTTCATAGCACATCCCCTTAGAAGGATTAGAATTGTTTGAATAGCTAAATAGCAGTTAGGCTTTACTACTTAGTCACGACGCTAATCTACGCTTTTTGGTTTGTTTTATCTTGATCCACATCAAGACTTTTTTGCGAAAATTCAATAAAATACCCACTATCAAAATAGGGAATTAATAAGCGTTGAGTTTAAAGAGTTAGCTTTTTATCGCTTATCTGTAACACTTCGACGTGTTCAATTGTCTCCATATTTTGTATGCTGTAAGATGTTAGATAGGTTGCTTGACAGCAGCCTATTATGACTCCGAGCCTTGAACGACTAAGTTTACGCGTGATATCAACAGAAAACCTTACTTGATATCAATTAGTAGATAAGTTCTCTTGGCCGCAGTTTAAACTGCCAGGGTTACTCGAGAAATCGGCTGACCTCCCGTGTTTGGAAAGGAGCAAAATTTGCAAAATCAATTAATCGACTCTCAGGGTCGTCAGTTTCCTTATCTACGATTATCGATTACCGATGTCTGTAACTTTTCCTGTGAGTATTGCTTGCCTGACGGTTATCAATGCGACGGAAAAAAATCTTTTTTATCGGTCAATGAAATCAACAATCTAGTTTCCGCTTTTGCTGAACTAGGCACCTGGAAAATTCGACTAACAGGCGGCGAGCCATCAGTACGAAGCGATTTTTTAGATATTATTAAAACGATAAAAGCTATCCCCGGCATTCGACAGATAGCCATGACAACCAACGGATATAAATTAAAAGACCGTATAACCGATTGGGTTGATGCGGGCCTCACTCATTTAAACGTCAGCGTTGATAGTCTCGACCCCAAACTTTTTCATAGTTTGACAGGTCACAATCGTCTCAAAGAAATTCTTGAAGGCATAGACCTTGCGCTTGCCTTACCTGTTAAGCGTGTCAAACTCAACGCCGTGTTATTAAAAAACGTAAACTCTCACCAGTTTCACGAATATACGCAATTACTCAAAGATAAAAAGTTGAGCATGCGATTTATTGAGCTGATGCAAACAGGCGATAATTTAGAATATTTTAAGCGCTATCATGTATCGGCACAGGTTTTAAAGAATCACTTATTGATTAATGGCTGGACTGAGAAACTTAAAGAAGCCGGTGCAGGGCCTGCAATCGAATATATTCATCCAGAACATCAGGGTAGTTTCGGCGTAATTGCCCCTTATGCAAAAGATTTCTGTGATAGTTGTAACCGACTCAGAGTTTCTTCAACCGGTGATTTTCATCTGTGCCTGTTTGGCGAGCATGGTTATAGTATCCGCCATTTATTGCAAAATGAATCACAGAGAGAAACACTGAAACAAACGCTCTGCCAAATTCTCGGCAAAAAACGCAAACAACATTTCTTACACGATGGTAATCCCGGTGGGACGCCTCACCTGGCGTCAGTGGGTGGCTAGAAAATGAACGACAATAAAGAACAATACACGCAGCACTATATGATTCCTTTTAATCAGGCTCGGCAACTTGTAATAGATTCAACCGAAACTCTGACTCCACAATTAACGCAATTAGATGATTCTCTCAATAGAGTGCTGGCGGAAAATCTCAGTTCTCCCGCGAATGTGCCGCCTTTTGATAATTCAGCTATGGACGGATATGCCGTTAACGCCGCCGATCTGAAAGGTGCCAATGAAACGTCTCCGGTTACTTTAAATCTGATTGGCGTCACCGCTGCAGGTGATGGCTATACCACAGCAGAAAGCAGCCAAGGCACCGCATGGAAAATTATGACCGGCGCGCCTGTACCAGAAGGTTTTGACAGCATCATTCCTGTCGAGAACACTCAACTTGATGGCCAGTTGGTTACCTGTTTTTCGGAGCCCAAATATGGTGCACACATTCGAAAAGCTGGCGAAGACTTCATAGCCGGAGAACAAATTTCACAACTCGGCACTATCATTAACGCCAACGCGATTATGGCTTTCGCGGCGTTAGGGATCGGACAACTAAAAACATTTCCAGTCGTAGATGTAGCCATTTTTTCGACCGGAAAAGAATTAGTCGACGACCCTGAAGTTGAACTTCAACCTGGCAAAATCCGCAACTCCAACAAACCATTTATCCTTGAGTGGTTTCGCGGGCTACCTGTCAATGCTTTTGATGCAGGTACCAATTATGATGATGTTGAAAAGTTTGAATCTGACCTTAAAGCAGAGCTTGATAAAAATACGCCTATCATCATTAGCAGTGGCGCGGTTTCAATGGGAGATTTTGATTTTATTCCTCAGACTATTCAAAAGCTGGGTGGACAAATTATTTTTCATAAATCGAAGATCAAGCCCGGCAAACCAATTCTGTTTGCAAAATTTCCTAACGGGACACTTTACTTTGGGTTACCCGGCAATCCCATATCCGCGGCTATCGGTTTAAGGTTTTTTGTATCCACTTGTTTAAGGAAACTAATCGGCTTAAGTCCCGAGCAACCACAATTTGCCTGCGCTGCTCAGCAGTTCGATAAGAAAGTAGGTTTCCGGTCAATCTTAAAAGCACACGCGAGCGTTAGCTCTGATGCCCGTTTACAAGTCAATATACTTGACGGTCAAGAGTCATTCAAAATCAAACCACTTTTACAAGCAAACGGTTGGGCTTTAGTCGATGAATCTATAGAGGCATTGAAAGGCGGAGAAAAAATTGAGTTTTATCCATCAGCGATGGTGTGGGAATAAGGTTCAAATTGAGGTTATATTTTGTATATACGAATCCAACAACAATCTATCAGGTATCGGATAACCAGAGAAGAAGCTGAAAATTTATTAAACGGAGACGTTTTATTAGACGCCTTGCCGCTGGAAGAATTGAAAAGCTTATCTTATTCAGTTGAAGCTACCGAAGGATTGAATAAATTTGAATACTCTGAATCGAATCATTCCATGAGTTTGAAAATCAACCTACAGGCATTGCAAAAAGAGGTTGCCGAACGACCTTCAAAACAAGGTATCGCTTTTACGCACCAGATAAGCGAAACTAAAAGCATTCGAGTTAGCCTGGAAGTCGACCTCAAGCGAAAACGCAACGCTTAATCAAGCGGGCTGTCAACAGATTAGGCTTCGCCTTAGATTAGAAAGTTGAATTCCAACCTTACCAGCCATAATTTGTATCTAAACTCGAACTGACTACCAGCGGTCAACCCTTTTGACTCATTCAAACAAAGAGATTAATTGGCAGGAAAGTTCAAAAAGCTGTGTTTAGTTGTGGCTTTACCTTTAGTCTTAGTTCGACCAGAAGCGGAAGTTCGATTTTTCCGAATTCCGTTTATTCTTTATAAGCTAGCAATCTTCGGGACAATAATCACCCACCGATTTCACTATTAGAGAATCCAGTTTCTTATCTGAAAACTCTCCGATCGTAACGAGCGATAGGCATTTTCCGTTATTGTTACTGTAAAAATATTTACAATAGTTTTGCCCAGTTCCAGTGCAACTATGAATACTAGAAATACCAGATTTAAATATTTCTGGAGCAGCATTCAATGACCAGTAACTTTGCTTATCCTCTTCGTACTCGCAATTCAGAGGCATTGGATTCCAGCCATTTTTCTTAAGAGTTTTATCTGCTTCTTTTATAGCGAGGTTAACATATTCTGATTCACTCAATACTGCAAAAGAGGCAATTAATAACAGAATCGCAAAGTATTTCATCGTAGCCCTAAAATCAAGTTCATTAAATAATGTAAAATTACACTAATTTCCGCTTTAAGATACCTTGAGACATAGCCAATGTCACCAAAGAACGTTCGCATCATAAAACTCCCCCTAAGACTGTACAGTGACAAAAGTTGGTATTAGTAGATTCAGGAACTAAGTAATCTATCAGCTTTTATCAAACCAGTGTTTTACATTTGTTAGTTCAAGCGGAACGGTTACTTATTAGACTTCGCATTCGACATCACAGCAGTCTTTACACTAATAGTCTTCACTTGTATTGAGATTTGCAAAACAATCTTCCGCGATATCGAGATTGATCGCTTCAGCGTTCAATGCGGTCAAAAAGTCCCTGACACGATTCTGATTATTATTTAATCGCTGTTCCAATTGCGTGAGGGCTGACCGATTGACCAACATAGACAGATAATGCGCTCGAATATCCGTTTTAAGATAGTATGCTAATTGTCGCTTTTTTATTCGCGCTAAAAGCATCTCAATTAAATTAGTCGGCAAGTGGGGAACGTCAACTGGCAACACAAACAGCCACTCGGTTTGACATTGCCTCAAGCCTTGTAAAATACCTTGCAACGGTCCCCGATAATGGCTGTCCTGATCATGTAACGTTTGAAAACCATAGGATTGATAGACCGGTAAATTGCGATTAGCCGAAATAATGATTTGACTCAGTTGCGACTTTAGCCAGTCGATTTGATGCGCAACCAATGGTTTGTTTTGATAGACCAGCAAGCCCTTATCCTGACCACCAACTCGCCTCCCCTGGCCGCCAGCCAAAATTAAACCGGTCACTTCAGTTTTAGATACGTTGAATGCCGTCATTGGGCCTTGCCGAAACTTCAAATAGGGTCATATCTTATAACATTCCAATGTTAAACAATACCGGGCGGCTTGATTTACATCAACACTTAGGAATTAAAATGATTGCAAACTACCCTCAGCGAATATCGACTAGTCAAAGCACAATTCTCAATTACACAATAAAGCGACTTGATTTTACGCGAACTAGTTTTACGGGGCTTGGTTTTATGGGACTTAGTATTACGCAATATAGTGATTCAAAAATGTGATACTGAATATGATACTTTAAGGGCAAATCGATGAGTCATACGCAAACTAACTTAACTTTGCAGAATGAGCAGAATTTAAACTTTTTTAGCCCTTATTTCCTTGGCGCTTATGGAGAGAATAGTGAAATACTCGAACAACTGCTGGTAGAGTTTGTAAGAGATCATATTTATTGGCGACGAAACTTTCATCCGGAGGACGACCGCCCTATTTCACCTCAAATGGCTCAAACGGCAGACTTCACCGACTCGATCGCTCGTATACGTAAAGAACTACATTCGCTAACTGCACAACTCAAACGCACCGTTCCCATCTATAATCCTCGTTATATTGGTCACATGGCTTCAGATTTAATGTTGCCAGCGTTACTAGCTCAATTGATAACAACATTTTATAACCCCAACAACAGTGCCAGCGAAACAGGCGACGTGACTATCAAGATGGAGTTAGAGGTGGGCAAACAGTTTGCTAAAATGTTTGGCTTCAACACCGATCCGGCCGAATACCCCTGCGCCTGGGGACACCTGACCAGTGGTGGGACTGACGCTAATTACGAAAGCCTGTGGAATTTCCGAGCCGTCAAGTACTACCCTGTCGCGCTCATCGAAGCGTTAAAACTGATGCAATTTGAGTTAAAACTGAATGATGAGATTCTCAAAGATCCCTTTGACTATACGCCTTGGGAACTCATTAATTTGTCGATTGATACCGTTCTCGACCTACGACGCAAAATATTTTCACATATACGAGATAAAGAAGGCGCTAAAACATTAAAGGAATTTTCACGCCTCGTTGAAGACAATCGATTGGAAGCGCTAGGTCCAGCTCAGTTTTTTGCCGAACATTGGAAGTATCACCAACCGGTCGTTTTAGTACCGTCGACGGCATTTGAATTCTGGAAAAAAGCAATGCGTTTGCTGGGTTTTGGAAGTGCGTCATTAATCAAAGTTCCACAAACGCATACCATGCGAATGGACACGACAGAGCTAGAACGTATTCTGGCAAAATTGCAGTCTCAAAATATTCCAGTGCTTGCGGTGGTCGGTGTTTTAGGCACGCTCGATTTCGGCACGATTGACCCTATTCATGACATTATTACTATTCAAAACCGTTTCGCACAAAAGGGTTACCATTTTTACGTTCATGTTGATGCCTCCTGCGGTAGTTATTTGAAAGCCTTATTTCGAAGTCACGATGGCGATGACCTTAGTCACGACCGCGTAACCGAAAAACTTGCCTATTTTCCTTCAAAGCAAGTCTACAAGGCTTTTCTTGCCCTCTCACAAGCCGATAGTATTACAGTCGCCCCGCATAGATTTGGCTATTTGCCTCAAGGCACCGGCGGCTTTATTGCGCGAAATCGAGAGATTGTAAAGCTGCTCAATCATTCGGAAAAAAACCTCCTGGAAAACGACGATAAGCTGGACCTCTTACAACTCAGTCGCTTTATTCTGGATGGTGCGAAGCCGGGAGCAAATGCTGCGGCCGCTTATGTGACTCATAAAGTACTGCCACTCGACAATGAGCATTTTGGGCGAATTATAAGTCAGACAATTTACGCGGCAGAATATTTATTTAATCGCTTATTATCGCTAAACGAATCATTAACCCAAAAAGCGCATTTGTGCATACCTTTTGAACCCGATACCAATTTAGTAGTGGTTGCAATTAACCCTGTTGGAAATACCTCGCTGGAAGGCTTAAATGAGTTTATGGATAAAATCTACAAATTGCTGGCGCATAATCCACAGCATTCTGTCCAGACTAAAGAATTCCTGGGATCGGCCACTCAATTGAAATTGAAAAACCTGAGTGAGGCCGAGCGAGCCAATTTATGCAAGTTGCTCCATCTCAAAGAAAATGATCTGGAAAAACTCGGCGAGAAAAGCGTCCACCTGCTGCGCCACACGACAATGAACCCCTGGTTAACCTCGGTTAACAATGGGACAAATTATCTCGACGATTATTGTGAGTTTCTGCACAAGGCAATTTTATCCCTTATTGACAAGAAAACCTCATAAAAACTGCTGCACAAAAAAACGCAGCGAAGGCTGCGTTTTTGATAAAGCTCGTTACAGGACTTTAGTTCAATCGTGACAGGCAGTTCCTGCTAGTTGACTGAGGCCATCCATATTAACGATTTGAATATAGCGATCCTGAATAGCAATGAGTTCCTGTTTTTGCAAACGAGTCACTAGTCGACTGACCGTTTCAACGGCTAAACCCAGATAATTGCCGATATCGCCACGGGTCATAGTTAATTGAAACTCTTTATCAGATAGACCACGACGTCGAAAACGCGCTGACAAGTTCATCACAAAAGCAGCAAATCGTTCGTCTGCATTCTTCTTGCTGAGAAGCATCATTAATTCCTGCTCTTCCCTAATCTCGCCGCTCATCACTTTAAATAACTGTTTTTGCAGCCCGGGCATATTGCGCGATAGCGTTTCCAATTTTTCAAATGGGATGGAGCAAACCAGAGACGTTTCTAGCGCTTTGGCAAAACTGGGATATTGGGTGGTACTGATGGCATTCAATCCGACAATTTCACCCGGAAGATGAAAGCCGGTAATCTGCTCAGTGCCATCTGCGCTGATTGTATATGACTTGATGCTGCCCGACCGGATTGCATGAATGGCGTCGAAATCATCGCCAGCGTGGAATAAGAACTCACCTTTTTTGAGTACTTTCTTCCGCTGGACGATATTCTCCAGATATTCGATTTCCGAATCAGCCAGCATAACCGGTAAACACAAACGCCGGATGCTACAGGTCTGGCACTTTACTTCAGAATGTAATGAGCTGTTAGCAGACAATTTCAAACTCAACCCCAATTAAACAAGATGGGGCCATTATACCCAATTTAATGAAATTGGGGAGTATTTCATTCGAATTTTTATCTTCAGCAGCAATAATTCAGATGGAAGTATTGTCTACTGCTTCAATCACTTAAACTCATTCAGACTAGATCACCTTTGAAAAACTTTGGATAACATGCATTTCATTTAGGTAGGCATCAAACATCATGCAGATATTCCGAATGAGTAATCGGCCTCGCGCAGTAATCCGAATATAGTTTTCATCTTCCACCACCAGCTTGTCGGCTTTCATCGGCGCCAATAAGCTTAATTCTTTGGCAAAATAAGCGTCAAAATCAATGTTGAATTGCTGTTCAATCGCCCTTTTATCCATTTCGAAATGACAGATTAAGTCAAAAATGACCGCTTTTCTAATTTTATCATCCACCGTCATTCCAACGCCGCGCCAGCTAGGTAATTCATTCTTATCCAGCGCTTCATAGTAGGAGTCCACATCTCGGGCATTTTGATGATATTGAGAACCTAAAGAACCAATCGAAGACACGCCCACGCCGATTAATTCGTATTCTTCATGGGTGGTATAGCCCTGGAAATTACGGTGCAAACAGTTGTTTAACTGCGCAATGGCCAATTCATCATCAGGTTTTGCGAAATGATCCATACCAATATAGAGATAACCATCTTCCTGAAGCTTGTCGATGATGTACTCGAAAATGGCTAACTTTTCTACCGCTGAGGGTAAATCAGCTTCATTTATTCTTCTTTGCGGTTTGAATCGATGCGGCAGATGGGCATAGTTAAATACGGAAATGCGATCAGGAGAAATCTCGATGACTTTGTCCAGAGTCTCTTTAAAGGTCGCTTTGGTTTGGTGAGGAAGACCGTAAATCAGGTCCAGATTAATAGATTCAAAACCATACTGGCGCGCTTCCATAACCATGTCGCGAGTCATTTCAAATGATTGAACCCGATTGATTGACTGTTGCACTTTAAGGTCAAAATCCTGGACACCCATACTCATGCGATTAAACCCAAGTTCGGCTAATTGTTTGATATCTTCAATAGCCAATGCGCGGGGATCGACTTCAATGGAAATCTCGGTAGATTTTTCGTCCGGCACTTCAAAACAGTCCCGAATAGTTTGCATTATCTCGGTGATCTGCGCCATGGTCAGATAAGTCGGCGTCCCTCCCCCCCAATGGATCTGACGGAGCGTCTTCGCTTTGAGTTCGCCAGATACTAACTTAATCTCTTTAATTAAGTTTTCGACATAACGTACTGATTTACTGCGATCTTTTGTAATTATTTTATTACAGGCACAGTAATAACAGATGTTTTGGCAAAATGGGATGTGGATGTATAACGATAGTGATTTATCTTCATCAACATTTTGCAAACAGGTTAGATAGTCTTCGAGCTGATACTCTTCAGAGAATTCTAGTGCTGTAGGATAAGAGGTGTATCTTGGACCTGATATATCATATTTTTTTAACAGGTCTTCATCCCATTCTAATTTAAGTGCTTTCAAGTTTATCTCCAGATAATTAGCGTGTTGGCCTTGACGCTATTTCCAGCGTTTGGAGCAAGATACCATCTCTCAGCAATAAGGTTATGATCTGGATCAGAATCGCCCCTAGTCATTACAAGAGGCGAGAAACTATAAATGTAGATGGCTAAAGGTAGCCTGGAATGATTATTCGGATCGAGATTAGTAATATGTGACTATGATTGTCTATCATCCAAGCTCATAGAATTACTCAAGGTCATTTTGTTCGATCATGGTGACTAATTCTCTGACGTACTCTCCCCGTCTTTCAGAGTAGTTTTTTAACCCCTCAGCCAGCTTGATACCGGTGATCTGACGGCCGTTTGACCGCAATTCAGCTCTGATTTTACGAAACGACTGGTAGGCGGCATGGGTATTCAAATTTCGCATATAACTGACAATGGACGCTTTGGGTGTCTCAAATACCCTGACTTTGTGTCTCGCGCCGTCGTCTCGACCGCTAGGTACCAGGCCACACCCTTTAGCGTAGCACCATTGGCCGAATAAGTTATTTGCTTGTCGTGCAAACCGAGATGTACCCCAGGCCGACTCATTAGCAGCCTGCACCAGGACCAGTGACATGGGAATGATATCAACCCTTAACTTGAGTTTGGCGATGGTTGAATCAATATCTTTCATTTCGACTTTGTAACGGTTTGCCAATTTTCGAAGCTTGCGTAAAGACGCTCTTTGATGGTGAACATTTTTATCAAGTTCATTTTCTATCGACTCGAGAAAGGCTCGATCGTATCGAATTCGTTGGTTTTCCTGACGAATATAAGGCATCAAAAACTCAAAAAAGGCTGATTTTTTCTCGTCAACCGTGTCATAAGTGGTGAAATCTGGCAGGGTCATACTGAGCGGCAGACGCTCTATTTGCGGTGCAGCTACCCAACGGTGACTTTTCATCATGACAGCGATCAAAATCACGGTAATTATGGCCACAACCAAATAGGTCTTATCTCTTTTTATTGCATCTATCAGATTACGTACTAGTTTCATCTACCGTTATCTCAATTTCGTGATTTTCCAAAACCGCGAGAATACCATAAAAATCAATGAATGTAGCTTAAATGGCGACTTTTCAACCATCTCAGGCGCTATCCTCGCGCTCTGAGCCCGTCTCGCCATTTAGTTGATTTGTGCGCCTTTGATAAACAAAAACCCGGTTTTTACCTCGATATTTAGCGCGATAAAGCGCTCGGTCCGCCCGTTCGATTAAAGTCCTCGAGCAATCTAAGGGTGGCGATTGTAAACAGGTTAAGCCGACACTGATCGTCAATCGGCCTAATGGTGCACCTTTATGGCTAATATTAGATTCAAATAAGCTATTGCGCATTTTTTCAGCAGCTTCATAGGCGCCGCGACAATCAAGGCCGGGCAAAATAATGACAAACTCTTCACCGCCAAATCTCGCAACTAAATCCGCGGCTCGTTTGAAGCTAGATAGTAGTTTTTTCGCAACCTGACGAAGACACACATCGCCAGCCAGGTGCCCATAGTTATCGTTGTATTCTTTAAAATAATCGATATCACACAAAACAAGCGATACATAACTATTATTCCGCGCCGCCCGGCTAATCTCAGTTTGTAAAATCTGATCAAAATATCGACGATTGGCTAATTGTGTGAGTTCATCGATACAAGCCTGCTCGGACAACTTTCCATGAGTTTCGATCAATTTGAGGTGGGTTAAGTGGCGCATTTCTTCATACTTTTTTCGCACCATCGCCCTATTAACCGTTGCGATGAGCTCATGCATGTTGTCTATTTCGGCGTCCTGCCATTCGAACCCTTCACGCTGACTATCAAAACCAATCCAGCCATACACTTTATGTTCATTTTTTAACGGTAAGATATAGCTGTTTTTACTCCCACAATGCGCTAAATGTTCGGAAAGGCCAAGACCCTGGTTTAAAGCGGTACGTTTGACAATCTGTAATGGCTTTAATTTTAGCGACTCGCCCTTAAGTAGCGTTTGTATTTCATCGCTATTTGTATTAACCGTAATTTCTCGTGAAAATCTTTTTAACGCATGTTTATGGGACTTGGCCCATTCATACGATAACAACGCGCTACTGTTATCTTTATTAAACCGATACATATAGACATGATCGCACATAAAAATCTTGGCGCTTTGATTAAGTAGTTGTTTGATCAACTGCGGAAATGCCTTCACCGGAGAGGTGATGAATTTTTGCGAGTATTCATTTAATACCCGTTGCCACTTCAACTGGAGGATCTGACTGGCTTTCACATCAAGCGATGAAGAGAGATCTTGGAAACTAAACGAAAAGCCGGTGATATGATTAAGACGCAAAGGTTTAATAATACATTGTACGGGGACGCCGTTACCAAACCTATCTAGAACAACAATCTCCACGGAGCGTTCAATAAATTTAGGATGGACAAAAACGTCTTCAACCAATGTGATCTCAACGATTTCATTATATATTTTGCCAGGTAACAATTGCTTTAAAGGGATCCCTTTGAGGGCCTGTCGACCAAAACCGAGCAGCCTTTCACACTTTGGATTCGCGCCAATGATGACCAGAGCTTTATCGACGACCAATGCACTTCCGGGCAAATTTCTTAACAAGCGAACAACAGGTAACCGATCTCCGGCGCTAGCGTTGACTTTTGGGCTTGGTGTACGTTTCTGAATAGTGAATTTCTGGGGTGTATTGAATTGCTTTACTTGGTCACGCTGGTATAAATATTTAAGACTGGCGGCCAAACTCACCAAGAACTGTGACTCTCCCTTCGCGAAAGTAAGATAATCATCTATCCCCGCTTTCAGCAACTCAACAGGCAATAGTCCCTGGCCTTCGGTCGATACAATGATAATTCGAGTGGTCGAAGACACCGCTTTTAGCCGTTTGACCAATGCGACCAATTTAGCGTACTTAACGCTGACTTGATTATTACTAGCCAGCGTCCCCGCAAACTGATCACCAAGGTAAATGGCGTTATAATTGTCTAGCAGCAATTTTTGGGTTAATTCATCACAGTCATTGACACTGGCAACATAGCAATGGTTGGCGGACAAATGGCGTGAAATCATTTGTTTGAGGTGTGAGGCGGTCTCAGCGACCAGAATTTTAAATTCAATCTGATTGGCAGGCATTCCTTTTGATGGTGTCACTTCTTTTTCTATCAAGCCGCTTTTCTATATTCCTTTTGCACCACCCACAGGCTTGCCACACTTGTGACAAGAGATATTTCAGTGATGTGTAGTTTTCTTATTAGTTTTTGTTTTAAGAAATAAAAAATTTACGCCTAAACATCAGGTATTGCAACCAAGATTTTTTTTAACTTGTTTAACTTAGCAGCACCTACTAACACCTAACTTTAACTATGCATCGCATCTTATTGATTTATTTAAACTGTCGCAGATATCTCATATAGAGAACATCGATTTTATTTAATAAAATGAACACGATTTGTTAATTGAAGACGCCGGTGTATAAAGGCAAGATCGCTATAAAATCTAGGTCTGGATGCTATTCTGTTTGAAAAAAATGTGTCAAATTTACACATCAAAATTCAATGTTTTTCCTCTATAATCAAACTCGATTGGCTAAATCGCCATTAGCTGTATTGTTGTTTTGACATAATAATAACAATTGGGGAAATTCTTCGGTGGAAATTTTAAAACGCAAACCAGGTAGACCGTCTCTTTCTGAAGGGCAACGACAAGAAATTCGCGACAATATTATTGAAATCGCGCGCGAACTTTTCGTTAATGAAGGATACGAAAATACCAGCATGCGAAAAATAGCAGCGCAAGCGGGATTCGCTCCCACTAAAATTTATTACTATTTTGAAAATAAAAAAGCAATCTTACGCTTTTTTTGGGAAGACATTTCTGAAGCACTCTGGAATTACTGTTGCCCTCCGCAGGAAATACTCGACGGTGAACCTTTAGAAATCATCCGTTACCTGATGAACAAGAATGTCCGATACTGGCTAGAAAATCCTAAAAGCTATCAACTCGGCATCGTGACGCAAGACCATAAAGCCGATAAATCAGAAAACTTTGATGTTTACGCTGCCCATGGAACGAGCAATTATATCAAGTTATTACACGATTCCGTTCAGCGATGTATTGATCAAAAAGTATTTCGCATCACCAACAAATTAATTGCTGCGCAAGTTATCTCCTTGTCCGTTTATGGCATTTACGGCGCTTTTTATAGCTTACCCACTGTTGCCTGGGAAGACCGCGAAACGCTCGTTAATACCGCAATCGATAACACCCTGTTAGGACTTCAGGTCCAATAAGCCTCTCTCTGCCTCGATATCAACTAGCACCGCATTCTGGTGCTAGTGCGTCCGACAGTTTACAGGTAAAATACCCCCAATTTTACCAATCCTAATCAAAATACTATGAATCTCTTACTCCTCAGCAGCTCACGGGTCGGCGACACAGGCTACCTGGAACACGCCGCAGCAATGATAAAAGACCACTTAGGCAGCGGGGTAAAAACCGTCCTTTATATTCCATACGCCGGAGTGACAATAAGCCACGACGACTATGAGAAAATGGCCACAGACGCATTTGAGCGATTTGGCTATCAGCTAACCTCTATCCATCATTCGGAAGACCCAAAATCGGCTATAGACAAGGCTGAAGCCATAGCCGTGGCAGGTGGAAACACCTTTAATTTATTAAATAGCCTCTATCAATTTGATCTGATAACTTCTATTCAAAAACGCGTCCGCGACGGGGTTCCTTACATTGGCTGGAGTGCCGGCTCCAATATTACTGCGCCGACTATCCGTACAACCAATGATATGCCAATTATCGAACCGCCCAGTTTTGACGCGCTCAACCTGGTGCCTTTTCAGATTAACCCCCATTATATCGATGGAAACCCTCCCGGGCACAATGGTGAAACCAGAGAACAACGACTCAACGAATTTTTAGCGATTAATCCAGACGCGGTAGTTGTGGGAATTCCGGAAGGCACAGCATTAAAACGCGTTGGCGATAGTTTAAATTATCTCGCCACAGACAAAGACGGTTATCTTTTTACCGCTAAAGACGGCAAACAGTCGATCCCGGCAAACACCAACCTGAGTCATTTGCTATAACTGCCACCATGAACGACAAAACCGATACCCTTTTCTCTCGACCCGGCTCAAAACTACCATTTAGTTTTGATAAAAAGGTTGCTGAAGTTTTTCCTGATATGATTCAACGGTCAGTTCCTGGTTACCCGATTATAATTCAGCATATCGAAAAACTGGCCAGCAGATTTGTTACAGACGATAGCCTGGTATTCGACCTCGGCTGCTCGTTAGGTGCGGCCAGTCTGGCGATGAGCAAAGGTATTAAAACCAAAGGAAACAAAATTATTGGTGTTGACAATTCGGCAGCTATGCTCGACCGATGTCAGCAACATATTGATTCTTTTAAACACGCAACGCCGATTGAACTGCATCATGCAGATATCAATGAAATTGAAATTTCAAACGCCTCAATGGTAGTGCTGAATTTTACCCTTCAGTTTATCCCTAAGAAAGAACGTCTGGCATTGCTAAAGAAAATTTATCATGGATTAAATCGTGGCGGGATTTTGTTGCTTTCAGAGAAAATCGAATTCGAAGATGAAAAAATAAACGATCTGATGATCGAACTACACCACGAATTCAAAAAAGAAAACGGCTACAGCGATTTAGAAATCAGCCAAAAACGCAATTCGCTCGAAAATGTTTTGGTCCCTGATACGCTCGATGAACATCAAGAGCGATTGAGACTAGCCGGTTATTCTAGCGCCAGCTGCTGGATTCAACAATTTAATTTTATCTCGTTGCTCGCCATAAAAAATTAATCACAGGTTTTATCGTTACATGATTAACTACCACCAACTTAAACAGGATTTACTGGAATCGCCAGTAGAAGCCTGGATCGATTTCTTAGTCAATGCAGTTGAAAGACGGTTTAGCGAATATACGCACGGTGAACTTAACCACTGGGAAGAACTTTTAAAGAAACTGCCAAGGTTACATTCCCAGCAAATCGAACTCGGGGATAAAGTAGCAGTAGGCAGTTTAAGTGAGTTAAAAGCTCAGCTAACAGAATCACAAATTGAATCTTTTATTCACGACCTGAAACAACTCCACCCGTGGCGCAAAGGCCCATTCGAACTTTTCGGTATTCACATTGATACCGAATGGCGCTCAGACTGGAAGTGGGACAGAATCGCACCGCATTTGTCCGATTTAAGGAACCGTACGGTACTCGACGTTGGGTGCGGAAACGGCTATCACTGCTGGCGGAGTCTAGGCGCTGGCGCGAAAGCGGTAATTGGAATTGACCCGTCCCAAAAATTTCTTGCCCAGTTTGCCATTGTTAAAAAATATCTGGGCGATCATCCTGTCCATCTCTTGCCTTTGGGCATTGAAGATATGCCGAGCGATATGGGAAAAGACGGCTTCGATACCGTATTCTCAATGGGTGTTCTCTATCATCGCAAATCACCAGTCAACCACTTACTCGAGTTAAAAAATTTGCTTACTCCCAAGGGCGAGCTGGTTTTAGAAACCTTGGTAATCGATGGTGATGAGAATCAGGTTCTTGTGCCACAAGGCCGTTACGCGCAAATGCGTAACGTTTGGTTTTTGCCTTCTGCCAAAGCGCTAGAGCTCTGGATGACGCGCTGCGGTTTTAAGAATATCAAAACGGTGGATATTAACCAGACGAGTTTACAAGAGCAAAGAACGACCGAATGGATGCATTTTCACTCGTTGCAAAATTATCTTGATCCTGACGATCAAAATAAAACGATCGAAGGCTACCCTGCGCCAAAGCGCGCAACCATCATTGCAAATATAAACTAAACCCAGATAGATTTTTTCGGCTGAACCGAAATAAACCGGTTATACAAGGGCATTGCTGCAATCGCGCCTAGATTACATTGACATTTCAACAAGCTCTGAGACTTCCAGGGTGCCATCAATTTCAAGAAATGGGCAAGATTTAGCAATAGCCAAAGCTGCATCCATCGATTCAGCTTCAACCACAGTAAACCCGGACATATTGGTTATGCTTCCGCTGCTCGCGCTGCCATCAGGTTTGATTGTGTGTGTATGTTTAAATGGATTGGCCGGGCTAATCACTGCGCTGCCCAATCCGCCTAGCCAGGCCTTATATTTTGCGAAATGTTTTTGCCCTTCTTCCGGTGTTGAAGGATGATTGCCGCCAAGATAACTGAGTATGAATTTGGCCATTTTGTCTCCCTGTTTCAAACCATGTCGGCAAAATAGTTACTTGATTACCTGCCTAAGTCAATTTATTTTCCATAGGTTAGTTCCAGACGCCAGTTTTCAAGCCGACCAACATCCGCTTGTTGTAGGTCTCGGACTCTCAACAACCAGTCTCCATTAATGGACTCATTAACAAGCGTTTCGAGTGCTGGCGCGGATTCGCGGTCATAAGTGACTTTAAGGTCATTATGAAAGCTGCCGGTCTGATTGTGCAAAATTGCACTGTGGCCAGATGGTGCTACCAGCTCGACATGAAGATCACCGATATATGTATGTGAAATATCCACCTGAACTTTAAGATCTTTTACTTTGCCGCTCTCTGCTACCCTGATCGCATCAGCTACGCCACCAAAAGTCCTGTCGGGAATGGCTAGTTTTGGACTAGAGTCAGCTTTAAAAGTAGCATCGGAACTTTCAAACGTGGCATCGATAGACCATCGGTTCAAGCGCCCAATATCCTGGCCCTCTAAGTCCCTCACCTGTAAAATCCAGTTACCGTGAACCTCTGCGGCGGCAAACACTGAAAGCTTGCTATCACTATCGTCATAAGTGACACGAATATCATTACGCCAACCGCCTTCTCTGTCGTGCAATATCGCGCGTTCTTCCGCTGGACTTATCAAACTGACTTCGAGGTCACCAATATAGCTATGCGTGATATCAATACTGACAGATAGAGAAGTCAAATGCCCTTGTTGTTCGAGATGAATTGGTACTGAAATTCCCTGAGGGTCATTATCAGGAATTAAACGATGCGCAATCACTTCCTGATGAATCACATTGGCCGGCTGGATGCGTCCTACCGTGAATCCCATAGATTCCGAAGGCTCGGAAATATCAGACAATATAAAACCCGAATCGGTTTGATCCCACAGTCGACTAGATGGCTGAGTATCATGGGATAAAGCGATTCCCGGCAGGTTTGCAAAAAGATCGCCGGGATCGCCGGGTAAATTGTCCTCGAGATCACGGCGTCCATCGGCTTGTAGTAACGCAACCTGATAATGGCGTGTCGGGGTACCAAATTGCCATTCATTTGAGCCATTTCTGTCGCAATGATAAACGGCTAAACCACTCGCTGGCAGATATCGGTCGAGCCCCATCTGACTACGGTTTTCTACCAGAAAATATTCATTTTCCGACTCGGTATGATATTTAAACACCGTATTATAATGGCCATGATGAGCTTGATGGATTCCAGGACCATTGAGCGAGATTGACTCACTCCAGCCAACCAGGTCACGCAAGTAGGCACATACCGGAGAAGGCGTTCGACCATTATTTAAATGATTTCCACCGCCCATCAAACAATAACGCCCAATACCACGGCTTTGCTTATAGTCACCGTCACGTCGTCCATAATCGTAGAGATCGGGAAAACGACACAATAAATGACCACTTTCATGGCAAAATGTGCCAATACTGAGGTCAACCGCGCGTCGTCCCAAACTAGAAATCATGTAAAAGTGCGTTCGGTATCCCGCGTGTGTGAGCTCAACAACCGAATTGTGAGGCCAGAGCTCGCTCGGATTATTGTTATTCCCGTTAATACCGTATATCGTTCCTCCTGCGTAGATAAAATTTACGGCGTCAATCATACCTTCGTTTTTTGAATCAAAGCGCGCCAGGTCAAAGCCTTCTTTATCTAATTCGTCCATTGCAAGCGCAAAAGCATCAGGTATTAAGGTATGAGTTTCGTAATAACTTTTCTTGCGAGGCAAGGTAACTGGACCAACGAGATGGTTGGTGTATCTGAGCTTGCCGCTGGAAGCAATTTCAAAATAGCGTTTTACGGAACAATAATTTCCGTTTGCACTATAGTCATCATTGTTCAGCATGGCATTAACATTTAGCGACGACACATCCGCGTGAACATCGTCAAAATCAACCAGAATTGTCAGTCCGAGTATATCTCCCTGACTGGTTTGGCGGCCAGACAAAAGCCCTTGATTCGGCCCGAACGTCAGTTCGATATTATCGTTGCCTAAAGCGATCTCTCGGGGCCGTATCTGTTCATAACGCGCTTCAAATCGTTGCCGCTGGATTTCAGGAGATTCCTGAATATGCCGGCGAAGTCCGACAGGTGGTTTTTTATCGCAGGAGGCATGTGTCGACACAAATCGCCCCTGGCGGGTATCGACATAACAGTATCGACCGATTTTATGGTCATATTGCACCGTGTAACCACATTTAGTTTCATAACGCACGTAGAACTCGTCTCCCCATACGACCAGCTCAACTGGCGGACCATTTTCCTGGCCCAAAACCAGAGTTTCTCCGAATATTGCACTCATAATCACGCTCCTTATGGCCTAAGTCGCTGATATTATTGTTTTATTGGTCTTTTTATTCGTTTGATTATCTGTTTGGCCAGTTAATTAAAATGTCCAAATTTTAAAAGCATTGGTTTCCTAATTGTCAGGAAAAAAACCAGAGAGGGATTGATTTATAACTTTTGAATCAAGACGGGAAAAACACAGCATCAAACCGCAAATCAACCTTTGAGCAGAACGGCATATACTCGCTACTAAGTGTAGCTAATTTTCGCATTGCCGCTATTACAAAAAACAGATAAAAGTTAATTTTTCATAACGGGGCGAGCGCTCTTCGAAAATTGCTTTTATAAGTTGCTGGCTGTGCGCTCTCGAGGAAAATGCTGATAAAAACATACTCCCTATTTATTAATATAAGTGTCTAAAAACTGCCAGTTTTGCCCGGATGGCAAAAAAGCGTTAAAAACCAGCTACTTTGTCACTCGTTCCAGGGCCGAAAATGCATTGGTATCTATCTCTAATTTGCGATTTTTTACCGTTTATCTGGCTAACGCGTGGCGCTTATCGACATTCAAAGGCAAATTTGTTCATTTTAGTCTAGTATGATAACGCTAAGCCATTGTTCTAAAAGATAGAATTAAGAAACTAAGCGGCAATAAATTGAGCTAGATTTAATCGGCAGTTTCGACCATAACGGCACCGATTTGATTATCTCGAAACACGAAAAAAGGTAGAATTAAAACAATAATGTGAACTTGTTCCACCTTTTGAACAGTTGTTGAGCTATGATGTTAGTAACCCATCAAGGAATGTATTTGTAGTTCGGGATTAATTATTACGTTGTTTAAGAGAAAATAGAGGCACCCGTTAATGCACCTAACCACCCAGGAAATTCCAGTTCAAAATCTTGAGATAGGTATGTATATCTCTCGATTGGACGTGCCTTGGGTTCAGACTCCTTTCCCAATTCAGGGTTTCAGAATCACTAAGCAGGAAGAGCTTGACCTACTTGCTCACTACTGCAACAAGGTATATGTCGATCATTTCTTAAGCTCGGTAGAAGTTAAAAGTCGTCTCCAATTAGCACCTCGAAAAGGTCAAGGACAGTCAAAAACCGAAGAAATTGATCCCAAAATCGCGCGACTCATGAACGAAAAAGCGCGGTTTAAGCCTCGAATAGAAGATTACACAGTAACGACGAAATTAAAGAAAGAGATTAAAGCCGCTCAGCAAATGTACGATCAAGTGATGGCACAAATGTCTGCTATGTATCGTAATATGGAGCAACACGGCTACATCAACATTTCCGAAGTGCGCAAAGCGTCTTCAGAAATGGTCAAAAGCATTATTAAAAACCCGAACGCCTTAGCATGGTTATGCAGAATAGGAATCGATAACGAAACCTTACATCAGCAAGCGATAAGAAGTGCGGTTTGGGGGCTAATATTCGCACGTCATTTAGGACTTTCGAGACATGACCTTCGCGATATTGGCACAGCCCTTCTTCTCGCTCCGATTGGTAAATGCAAATTGCCAAAAGAATTGCTCTACGGGCAGCAAAGTAAAGAAGAAGTTGAAGCATTTCGTCAGCATATCGACCTGACGCTGGAAGAAACCAACAAGATGTTTTCTGCCAGCCATCAAGTGAATTATATTTTATCCGCTTATTGTGAGCGAAATAACGGCACGGGCTATCCACGAAATCTGGTCGGCAATCGAATTCCTTTTCTCGCTCGCGTCGCGGGTATCGCAGATTATTATGAACAACTCATCAACCCCTACCCAGGTGCTGAAGCACTGACGCCGGTTGAAGCCATCTCGCACCTTTATAATTCTCGCGGTAATTTGTTTCAGAAAGAACTGGTTGAAGAGTTTATTCAGGCAATCGGTATCTATCCTACAGGAAGCCTGGTTAAGCTTTCCAATAATTCAATCGCCATTGTGGTTGAGCAGCCGGAAAAATCGCGGTTACGCCCAAAAGTTGCAGTGTTAAAAGATCATATGAATATCACGCTGGAAAAACCCAAAATGGTTGCTTTGGCGAAAAATCCGACCGACGAATACGACATGCCGTTACAAATTGATAAAAGCCTGAAAAGTACTAGCACAGACATTGATGCAAGCGAACTTCACCAAAGGCTTTTTGGTAGCAATAACTGGCTATCATTTCTAAAGGTTTAAATACTTAAAGTTAGCAAAAGGGCTCGTTAATACGAGCCCTTTTTTGATCTGGCGATGATAGTCAATCCGATCTAAGAGTTCCTGCCAGTCCAGGGCATCAAATTAACCTATTGAGCTGCCATCTTTGATATAAAACGATCAATCTGTTGTTCTAGCAGATTAAGCGGAATCGAGCCGTTCGCCAAAATGGCGTCATGGAACTGCCGAATATCGAATTTATCGCCCAAAGTTTGCTCAGCTTTCTTGCGAAGGGCTCGAATTTTAATTTCGCCCAATTTATAAGAAAGTGCCTGTCCAGGCCAGCTGATATAACGGTCCACTTCAGTCCTGATATTGTGGGTCGATAACGCAGAGTTCTCTTCAAGTAATCTGATTGCCTGATCGCGAGTCCAACCTTTTGCATGAATACCTGTATCTATAACTAATCGAGCTGCGCGCCACATTTCATAAGTAAGGCGACCGAAATTGCTATAAGCGTCTTGATAGAAACCGACTTCCAGTCCGAGTCGTTCACTATATAGGCCCCACCCTTCTCCAAACGCAGAGATATAGGAGAAACGCCTGAAATTTGGCAATTCTGCCAGTTCTTGATTGAGTGCATTTTGTAAATGATGACCGGGCACCGCTTCGTGAAGCGTTAAGGCTTCCAGGACATAAAGAGGCCGTTTATCTAACGCATAGGTATTAACCCAGTAAGTTCCCGGTCGATCGCTATCTAAAGGCGCTGAAATATATCGGCCAGTGGTATATTTGGGCGCTATGGAAGCTGGTACAGGTTCAACTGCATAGGGCTGTCGCGGCAATCGGGTAAATAATTTGGGGAGTTTGCCATCCATCTTTTTCGCAATAAAGGCCGCCTCTTTTAGCAGCGCTTCTTCAGAAGACGCATAAAACTGGGGCGATTCTCTTAGAAAATTTAAGAATGCTTTAAAGTCGCCCTTAAAATTAAGCGACTGTATTATCGTTTCCATTTCACCACGAATTCTTGCCACTTCCTGCAAACCGATTTCATGGATTTTTTCTGGCGATAAATCGAGCGTTGTGTAGTGTCGTACCTGGGCTGCATAATATTCTTTTCCATCGGGAAAATCGTATGCGGCGAGAGATTTTTTAGCCTTCGGAATATAGGTATTTTCAAAGAAGTGATATAGCTTCTCATACGCCGGTAACAAATTGTTTTTTATAATTTTTTCAGCTTTTATTCTGAGTTTTTTCTGTCCCGGTTGGGCGATACTTTCAGGCATCTTCTCAAATACCTGCCAGAAAACACTCTGTTGCCAGCCATCGGCATAAGCGGTTTTGATCACATCGCTAAAACCAACCATGACAACCTGCGGCATCGAGTAACCTCTTGCCAAACCATTTTGCATATTCTGAATATGCTGATCAAAGAAAGCTGGCACCGCTTCTAATCGGGCCAGGTAATTTTGATAGTCAGACAATGTCGAAAGTGGTACTTGTTGATGGAGCCGCAAAATCTCGGTATGGAAGCCAGAATCCGATAAAAATGGAATTTGATAACTTTTAAACTTAATCTCTGAAATGCGCCTTTCCAGTTGAGCTTTAAAAATCTGATAGTTGATTTGATCAGCTGCAGTCAACTGTTTAAAAGGGACATCGGATAACTGCGCTAACAACAACTCCGATTGATCCAGCCAGTTTTGATAGGCCTTTTCCGACACGTCCATCAACTGGTCGCTCGTCTCAAGTTGACCCATTCGAGTCGCAAGCATTGGACTTCGAGCGAGCCTGGCCTGCCAATCTTGCGCAAAAAGCTGATGCAATTGTTGACCCGGATCGGCATTAACGAGCTGCGCGAAGATCGTATAAATGGCCAATACCCAGAAGACGAGTTTTAATTTCATGGCACTGAATCCTGTTTGTTATTTTTAGTGGATACCGGTTGTGATCAATTTGACGAAATTACACGGTTTAAAATTTCCATCGAGTTGTTCTTGAATAATCTTGCTCCAGGCAGTTTTGCAGGCGCCAGTTGAGCCGGGCAAACAAAATATTACGGTATTGTTGGCAAAACCACCAATCGCTCTACTTTGAATGGTTGAGGAACCAATCTCTTCATAAGAGACCTGCCGGAATAACTCACCAAAACCTTCCATGGTTTTATCAAATAACGGTATAACCGCTTCAGGCGTGGAATCACGCCCGTAAAAACCGGTTCCGCCCGTGATGATAATGGCATTGACGGCTTCATCTGCTATCCAACGCGATACCACCGCACGAATTTGATAAATATCATCTTTGACAATGTCACGCTGAGCCAGTTTGTGGCCTGCGGACTCTATGTTTTCCACCAGATAAGCGCCAGACTTATCGGTTTCCAGGTTTCTCGTATCGGAAACGGTCAATACCGCTAGATTTAAACTGGTCAAGGTATTCTCCAATGCGTTTATATCTTATTTGTCGTTCAGGCCGTATAGAATACACCAATCCATAGACTTAAGTTAGTCGCATTTGCGTCGAAAATGACATGGATTTTAATGTTTTAACCTGAGGATATTTCCGCTATACTTGCGCCCGACCAGACTCGGCGACTTCCATTGATCAGCTTCAATAGAAGCCCCTAGCGTTCTGTCCCGCTATTAAACAATTTAGGTATCATTCAAATGCAAGCATTCTTGACGATTGCAGTTCGTGCTGCACGTAAAGCTGGAGACTTCATAATCCGCGAAGCGGATAAGATTCGCTCCGTACAGAGTAAGTCTCAACATGACTATGTCACCAATGTCGACGAAGCCGCAGAACGTTTAATTATAGATACCATCGCACATTCTTACGCCGATCACGCGTTTTTGGGCGAAGAAAGCGGCCTTCAAGGCGACAGTGACTATCAGTGGATTATTGATCCGATTGATGGCACAACCAACTTCATTCGAAAAGTCCCCCACTGGGCGATTTCAATCGCTTGTCAGTACAAAGGTCGTACCGAAGTAGGCGTCGTTTATGACCCGCTTCGAGAAGAATTATTTACCGCTGTGAGAGGCCGCGGCGCGCAATTTAATGGTAAAAGAATTCGTGTCAGCACTTCCAAAGGGCTGGAACACAGTCTACTTGCAACGGGATTTCCATTCCGCAATAAAGAAAAACTCGACCAATATATGACGATTTTTAATCGTCTATTCCCCCATTGTTCCGACATGCGTCGTGCCGGATCAGCTGCGTTAGACCTTGCTTATGTTGCCGCCGGTCGTATTGACGGTTTCTGGGAGTTCGGACTCAGTGACTGGGACACGGCAGCAGGCGCCTTGTTAGTTAAAGAAGCCGGCGGTATGGTATCTGATTTAAACGGTAACCCCAATTATCAAGATAGCGACTCGATTCTGGCAGCCAACCCCAAGGCATTCAAAGCCATGCTACAGGTGATTAACCAAAAAGCGTGATCAGAATCAGGCAAATTACTTGACTAAATTACTTGGTTATTAGAGAATCGCCCCTATTATAGTTATATAGTCATTCGAGGTATCCAATGCGGTTAACCACTAAAGGCCGATATGCAGTCACGGCAATGCTTGATTTAGCCATTAATAGCGTCGACCACCCTGTCAATTTGAATGATATCTCGGAGCGACAGGCGATTTCACTATCGTATCTGGAACAGCTATTTTCTAAGTTGAGAAGAGAAAATCTGGTTAAAAGCATTCGCGGTCCTGGCGGCGGTTATCAATTAAATGGTTCCAGAGACGAAATCAGCGTCGCGAATATCATCAATGCCGTAAACGAGTCGATGGATGTCTCACGATGTGAAGGTCGTGCTAACTGTCATGACGGCCAGCAGTGTCTGACTCACAATTTATGGATAGACCTGAGTGCCAGAATTAACTCATTTCTCGACAATATTACTATCGGCGAATTAATTCGCCAGAATGAAGAACAAGCTAAAGAACGTAGCGCGCGAGACACAGCGCAACAGATTGAATTAACCCCAATAGACTAATTGCGCGGCAATTGAGAGTTTAATTAAATGTCCGATGTAATCGATGAATATGTAAAAACGGAATACGCTGCCGGCTTTGTCACTGATATCGAGTCAGAAACATTGCCACCCGGCCTCACTGAAGAAGTCATCCGTTTTATATCTACTAAAAAGAAAGAACCAGAATGGCTGCTTGAATGGCGATTAAAAGCTTTCGAAAGCTTTAAGCAGATGAATGAGCCGGAGTGGGCCCATCTAAATTATGAAAAAATAAATTTAGAAGACGTGTCTTTTTATTCCGCGCCGAAAAGCATCGATGACGCGCCTAAAAGTCTCGATGAGGTCGATCCGGAGTTAATCGAAACCTATAACAAACTCGGCATTCCGCTCCATGAACAAGAAATTCTTGCTGGTGTCGCCGTTGATGTGGTGTTTGACTCTGTTTCCGTTGCGACAACATTTAAAGAAAAACTGGCGGAAGCTGGCGTTATTTTCTGCCCTATTTCCGAAGCGGTTCACTCACACCCGGAAATCATCCAAAAATATTTGGGCTCGGTTGTGCCACAAAAGGATAACTATTTCGCAGCGCTCAACTCGGCTGTATTCAGTGATGGTTCTTTTGTATATATACCAAAAGGCGTACGCTGCCCCATGGAGCTTTCAACCTATTTCAGAATTAACGAAGCTAAAACCGGGCAATTCGAGAGAACTCTGATTATTGCCGATGAAGGCAGTTATGTGAGTTATCTTGAAGGCTGTACTGCACCAATGCGAGATGAAAATCAGCTGCACGCGGCTGTTGTTGAACTGGTGGCTTTAGGTGACGCTGAAATTAAATATTCAACCGTGCAAAATTGGTATCCTGGCGATGAAAATGGTAAAGGTGGGATCTATAATTTTGTGACTAAACGCGGTGTTTGCCACACCAATGCAAAAATTTCCTGGACGCAAGTCGAAACAGGTTCCGCGATCACCTGGAAATATCCATCTGTCATTTTACGTGGCGATAACAGCGTGGGAGAATTCTACTCCGTTGCCCTCACCCGTAACCGTCAGCAGGCCGACACTGGAACCAAAATGATCCATTTAGGCAAAAACACCAAGTCGACTATCATTTCTAAAGGGATCTCTGCTGGTAAAAGTCAAAACGCTTATCGCGGACTGGTCAGAATGAGTCCACGCGCTGACGGCGCTCGCAATTATACCCAATGTGACTCACTTTTAATCGGCGATAAATGCGGCGCGCATACTTTTCCCTACATAGAAAGTAAACATCCGAGCGCTATTGTCGAACACGAAGCGACCACGTCAAAAGTCAGCGACGATCAACTTTTCCTCTGCTTGCAAAGAGGTATCGATGTGGAAAAAGCGGTATCAATGATAGTTAACGGTTTCTGCAAAGAAGTATTTAAAGAATTACCTATGGAATTTGCCGTTGAAGCCGGCAAATTACTTGAAGTGAGCCTTGAAGGTTCGGTTGGTTAATCGAATTTTAGTTATTGAGAATTTAGATGTTAAAAATTAATAATTTACACGCCAAAGTAGAAGATAAAAATATTCTTAAGGGTCTTTCATTAGATGTCAAACCTGGTGAAATTCATGCCATCATGGGACCTAACGGTTCTGGTAAGAGTACCTTAGGCTACGTGCTTTCAGGACGTGACGGTTACGAAGCGACTGACGGCGAAGCGACCTTAAACGGCAAAAATCTTTTTGATATGGAAGCCGACGAAAGAGCCAGAGCCGGACTTTTTCTCGCCTTTCAATACCCCGTAGAAATACCCGGCGTTAGCAATATGGAATTTCTAAAAGCGAGCGTTGACGCTATTCGGGAATACCAAGGCAAGGAGCCGCTAGATGCTGTTAGCTTTATGAAATTAGCAAGAGAAAAATGCCAGGCGGTAAACCTTGATCAGGCTTTTCTTAAACGCGGTGTTAATGAAGGTTTTTCAGGTGGCGAAAAGAAACGAAATGAAATAATGCAGATGATGCTGCTGGAACCGGAACTCTGCATTCTGGATGAAACCGACTCTGGTCTTGACATTGACGCCCTTCAAGTAGTTGCCGACGGCGTAAATGCCTGTCGAGATGAAAATCGCGCGTTTGTGATTGTTACCCATTATCAGCGTTTACTTGACTACATAGTACCTGACTACGTCCACGTATTATCTGACGGTAAAATCATCAAGTCCGGTGGTAAAGAACTCGCCCTTGAGCTTGAAGAGAAAGGCTACAGCTGGATTAACCAGCATTAATTTATCAAGCGGAACGAAATTGATGAGCAAGTATATAGAATTTCAAAATCGCGACCTGCTTGAATTCTCGCAATTTGAGTTGGATGAAAAATTTTCCTGGTTATCCGCCGAGAAAAAGAAAGCACTCGACTTATTCAAAGCGGCGCGTTTACCAAACAGAAAAGTTGAACATTGGAAATACAATGATATGACTTTTCTGAGCGGCAACAGCTTTCAATTAGCCAAAGCCAGCGAGCCAGCCCAAGTTGCTGCGTTAGTCGATGCGACATCAAAAATTGCTTTTGACAATGCGGTTGAATTGACTTTTGTAGATGGATTTTTAATCTCCGATTTAAGCGCAATTCCCGCTATCGAAGGATTAACATTGACGCCGTTTGAATCGGCTAACCTGGCCCAACAAAAGACAATCCTTGAACATCTCGACCCTGAGTTTAATCAAAAAAGTTTGCTGGTAAACTTAAATGAAGTAATTAATCAAAATGGCTTACTTATAGAGATTTCAGCCAACAAAAAAATTCAAACACCGATTTATATTCGCCAAATTGCGACCACTCAAAAGCATGCCAGTTTATCCAGTCAAAAACTGATTTTGCAGGTTGCTTCATCATCCGAAGCCACACTGATTGAGCAGTTTAACGCTGAAACGCAATCTGCAGATCAATTGTCACTACAACAGACATCCGTTTTGCTGGCCCCAAATAGTCGCCTCAATCATTATCGGCTAAACCTCGAAAATGAAACAGCACGACAAGTCAGCCAAGTAAAAACATCTCTTCAACAAGATTCGACCCTCAACAGCTTCTATCTGGGATTTGGAAGTCGACTAAATCGAACCGATATTGATGTTTTACACCGCGGAAAAAATGCAGAATGTAATATGACAGGAATCTATTTGCCTGCAAATGAACAGGCAATCGATTACCACACAAATATCGAGCATCAAATTTCACACTGTAATACCAATGAAGTTTTCCGTGGCATTATCGCGGATAAAGCGAGCGCAACTTTCAACGGTAAAATTCATATTTTTCAAGATGCCCAAAAATCTGATGCTCAGCTTAATAACAAAAACTTATTGTTAACAAATCAAGCAGAAGTTAATACTAAACCTGAGTTGGAAATTTATGCCGACGATGTGAGTTGTGCTCACGGCGCAACGGTGGCGCAACTCGATAATAAATCAGTCTACTATTTACAAACTCGCGGTATTAATCGGCAAAAAGCGAAAAAAATGCTGAGTATCGCGTTTGTTCAAGAATTAGTTAATACCGTCAAACTTGAGCCAATCAAGGAATATCTTGGAACATTGCTCGATCAGCATATGTCTAGGGTAGATTAATCGATCAGGATTACGTTTTTAATTTTAAGCGAAAGAAAATATGACTCATAGTTCAATTGCAACCAATATGGAAACCAACAAACGCGCATTTGACGTTGCATCGGTGCGTCATGACTTTCCAATTTTGAACGAAAAAGTAAATGGTCAGCCATTAGTTTATCTCGACAACGGAGCCACTTCGCAAAAGCCGCAAATGGTCATTGACGCTATTGACAACTATTATCAACATGTCAATTCAAATGTACACCGTGGCGCTCACGCTTTAAGTGATAAAGCAACCGAGTTATTTGAAAATGCACGTGAAAAAGTAAAACATTTTATTAATGCCAAAAATCGTGAAGAAATCATCTGGACCCGCGGTACGACTGAGGCCATTAATCTGGTCGCTCAAACCTGGGGTAGAGCCAACATTAAAAGCGGCGACGAAATCATAGTATCAACCCTCGAACATCACTCAAACATTGTGCCCTGGCAAATACTTTGTGAGCAAGTCGGGGCGACAATTAAGCCGATTAAGATCAAAGACAATGGCGCATTGGATTTCGAACACTTTCAATCAATAATTTCGAATAAAACCAAACTGGTAGCAGTCGGTCACATTTCTAACGCATTGGGCGTGATTAACCCCGTCGAAAAGATTATTAAACTAGCTCACGAGAACCAGGCCCGAGTATTAATTGACGGCGCGCAAGCTGCTCCTCATTTGACAATAGATGTTCAAAAACTCGATTGCGATTTTTATGCTTTCTCGGGCCATAAAATGTTTGCGCCTACCGGCATTGGCGTACTCTACGGAAAACAGTTTTTACTCGAAGAAATGCCACCCTACCACGGCGGCGGTGAAATGATTGAAAAGGTCAGCTTTAGCGGGACTACTTATAATAAACTCCCCTATAAATTTGAAGCTGGCACACCAAACATAGAAGGTTCCATCGCTATGGGAGCCGCAGTCGATTACTTAAATCAATTTGATCGACGGGAACTGGCTGCCTATGAAATGGAACTCATCAATTATGCAACCGAGAAAGCTAAAGAAATTCCGCAAATGAAAATCATCGGCGCTGACTGTAACAAAACTTCGGTGTTGAGTTTCATTATTGAAGGTTGCCATTCACAAGACATTGGCATGATTCTCGACCAACAGGGTATTGCGGTTAGAACCGGACACCACTGTGCCATGCCATTAATGGATGCCTTAGGTTTAAATGGAACCATTCGTGCGTCTTTCAGCTTTTATAATACCAAGTCGGAAGTCGACAAGCTGTTTGTTGCTCTTGAAAAAGCAATGATGTTTTTAATGTAAATGAAGAAACTGATATGACTGTAGCTACTTTCAACCCGCAAACTCAAATGCCCGTCAGTTTTACTGACAAAGCAATCACGCACCTGGCGAAACAGGTAGAAATTCGTCATGCCAAAGGTATTGAATTTAACGTAAAAGAGAGCGGATGCTCCGGTTTTAAATACTTGCTTGAGCTTGCGTTTGAAGTCGAGGACGATGCAATCATTTATGATTTAGCCGACGACTTGAAACTCTTCATTGCCCCAAAAGTCCTGCCACTGATTAACGGTACTCAGGTTGATTATATTCAGGAAGGCGTAAACTTCCGGCTTGAGTTTAAAAATCCGAACGCTACGGCCCATTGTGGTTGCGGCGAAAGCTTTAGCGTGGAGTAGGTTTTACCATGCAAAAAAAGATGGTAGTTGCAGTTGCCGACTGCCCTGCTCGACTCGTTCCGGCAGGTACCAGGATAACAATCCCTAAAGATACTTTTGTCACCATTACTCAAGCACTAGGCGGTAATTACACAGTAACGGTCAACGGCAACATGGCCCGCGTTGATGGAACCGACGCAGCAGCCCTTGGGCTCAAAGCTGAAGCCTTAGAATTTGCAGACAACCATACTGGTGAAATCCTGGAAGAACAGGTATGGCAGGCACTTAAGAGTATTTACGATCCCGAAATACCTGTTAATCTTGTCGACCTTGGTCTGATATATGACATGAAAATCAATCAGACGAATAAAGCGGTAAACATCGATATGACTTTAACAGCACCGGCGTGTGGAATGGGACCGGTAATGGTAAGCGATATTAAATATCGGGTTGCCAAAGTACCCAATGTTGCATCAGTTGAAGTCGAACTCGTTTTTGACCCACCCTGGACACGAGATATGATGAGCGACGAAGCCAAACTGGAAACCGGTCTGTTTTTCTAACCGCGTTTATCGTGTAATATTTGTAGCTAAACTGCAAAAATAAGTAAGAAGTTTTCATGAATACCACAGAAGAAATTGTCGATACTCTAAGTTTTTTTGACTCCTGGGAAGATCGCTATAAATATATGATCGATCTCGGTAAATCGCTGCCTGAAATGGATCCTTCACTCCACACCGATGAACGCCTGGTTCCAGGTTGTCAAAGTAAAGTTTGGATTGAACCAAATTTTGTCGACGGAAAATTTGAATTTCAAGTCGATAGCGACGCTCATATTGTCCGCGGATTACTGGCTATTGTTATGGCGGCTTATAATCATCGTTCGCCGGCAGAAATATTGAGCTTCGATATTAAAAACTATTTTGATTCTCTCGACCTGGTAAAACATTTGAGCCCGACTCGTGGAAATGGCTTACAAGCCATGGTCGAAAAAATAAAACAGATGGCTCAAGCCAGAGTTTGATAAAACTATCGGCCAGTTAACCACGGGTTCGGTCGAAACTCGATTTGCATTAACGAAGTCTAGATTAAAAAAAAGGAGTTTTTGGCTCCTTTTTTATTTGCTCAATCAAATAACCCTGCTTGTCGCGATTCTTCAACCGTGTCCTGATTATCTGGTTCTTCATCTGGTTTTTTGAGTGGTTTAAATAATAACAGCAATACCGGAAGTAACGTTAAGTTGGCAAGCAACGCGACAAACATAGCCAGGCTGGTAAACACGCCAAAATAAATTGAGGGCATAAAATTAGATAAAACCAGGACAGAAAAACCCGCAATTATCGTTATCGAAGTAAAGTACATTGCTCGTGCGATGGTATCGTGGCAGGCATACATCGCCTTAGTATAGTCACCGAGCTTGGCGTACTGAATTTTAAAACGAAAAATATAATGGATGGTATTATCGACCGCAATACCAATACTGATAGCCGCAATAGTAATCGTCATCATATCCAGCGGAATACCTGACCATCCCATAAGCCCTAATACAAAACAAGCACCGACGAGGTTTGGAAACATACCGAGGAGCGCAAGTTTTAATGATCGGAATAAAATAATAAACATCAATAAAATGATTCCGAACACGACTCCCAAGGTAAGGATTTGCGATTTAAATAAGCTCTCTAACATATTGTTGTATAAGATAAGCATACCGGTAAACTCAAAGCTCTCTCGTGAAAACCCTAACTTCTCGGTCAAAAATTCGCTAATATCGGCGAGTAACTGGTTCCTATTCAGATCAGGATCAGTCTCCTTAACCCGAATCAAAAATCTCACTTCATCATTTTCGCGATCGTAAAAAGGTGACATCACTTGCTCGCGTAAATCTTGTGGAATTTTCTTTTCCAACAAGGACAACTCGAAGTCGCTTAATCGCTGATTGCCGTTAATTTGCTCGACAATCTGTAAGCCAGCAGCCAGAGATAAAGTCTTGCCTGTAACACTTAAGCTGTCGAGAAAATCCTGGATCTGATGCAATTTGTCGATCCCATGAGACGTCATCCATAAGCGTGGCGTTTCTTCTTTTTTAGCCGACTCTTCATCATCAAATCCGTCGTCAAATTCATCTTCCCACTCATCTTCTTCACTCTCTTCTTCAATAAAAGCAAAGTCCGCTTCGATAGCCGAGCGTTCGATAATGACTTCTAGCGGCGTTGTGCCGCCAAGCTCGGTATCAATAACCTTCATGCCCTGATGAATTTCTGTGTGGGACTTGAAATAATCAATAAAACGATTATCGACAGAGAGATAGGTTGTTCCCCAAGCACTGGCCAGACTCATCAAGATAGCGGCAGTCGCTACCTGCCATCGCCATCGGTCAGAAATTTTAGCGAGTCGATTAGTAAAGGTAAAAAATCCACTCTCCTTTCGCCTGTCGAGACCTGATTTTTTCTTCAACTTCATGGACAGTGGAAAAATAATAAACGCGATCACAAAGGCCAGACTCACTCCCATAATCATCATTTTGCCAAAATCGATAACGGGTCTGATATCGCTGACCATTAACGACCCGAATGCCACTATGGTTGTCAAAGCGGTATACGCGCACGGCGTAAACATTGAAGATATCGTTTCTAAGATCTTGTCGTTATAGCTCAATTCACGAAATTCACGTTCGACTTGCCTGAAGCGGACGATTAAATGAATCACCAAAGACATGGTGATAATTAACAATAATGCGACAAAATTCGATGAGATGACAGTTACCGGCCAGTCAAAAAGCCCTAAAATACCGATACTGGTAACAGCAGTAATCGTACAGGTGCCCAGGGTAATAATGATCCAACGCGCACGCCTGAATATAAATGCCTGAATGGCGATTAACAATATAAACACTCCCAGCCCAAAAACGACCAGGTCGTTCTTTACGTATTCAATCATATCGTGGGCAATCATTGGGATACCGCCTAAATAAACACTGGCGATGTCTTTGTAGCTCTCTTTAATATTTCTAATCTGAAAAATAACGCGCTCATTTCTTTTAGCCAATTCGTCCGCCAGCAAACGAAGCTCCTGGCGCAAATTCAGCTCCGCCTGCTGCTCATAAGCGCTGAGCTTACTTTTATTAATGCGTTTCCATTGCAATTTTCTAAGTTCGTCGTTGAGACGAAAATAGTTCTTGTTGCCCTTAAGGTTTGCCTGAATCACCGTAGTTTCGCCATCTGAGCTAACTAACAGGTTTCTATATAAAGGGATGTTCAGAACATCTCTTTTGGCTTGTTCGAGATCAACGCCTTTGTCCTGGATGAAATATAGGTCGTTTTCGATATTTGACAGGCTCACATTCTTAGCATCAAATATTGGCGCATCAACAAGCGAAATGACGGTTTCTACGTCGGGCAATGCAGCAATCTGGTCTTTTAACGAACGCAGTTGCTTAATGGACTCATCGGTAAATAACGGTTTTTTGGGATCAAAGGTAATAAAAAGATAATCATCTGTCCCGTATTTCTTTTTAACTTTACGGTAGAACTCTAACGACTGGTCATTTTCCAGTACTAAAGAATCCGCCGAAGCGTCCATTCTAAAATGCACAGAAAACGAGCCTATGGTGCCAATTAACGCCAATACGATAATGGCGGTCATCCATGAATGCGCTAAAATATAATCGCGATAGAACTGCTTAAGCCAGGTTGGCATGTAAATCCCTCAAATTTTCTGAATAGGCACTTTTTTGCATCTTTGGTGTTTTTCGCTAAGTGCTTTAAATAAAAGACAATTTTACTGCAAAAAAATCGTAGTTTTCACTCGTCAGGTATTTTATACTGGTCGGAGCTTTAGTGACTAGTAAAAAGTCAAATGGTTCAGACCCAAAGTATTTCAAAATAATTCCGGGAGGGAACAATGAAATTTCCACAAAACATTCTGGTCGTTGTTAGTGGCAAACGCAGAGAGCACATAGCCTTGGGTCGGGCGCTACAATTGGCTGAATTTTACGATATAAAACTACACCTGTTAAGCTGTGTTTTTGATCCCGGTACCGATATGTCGCCTTTAATTTCAAGTGCTCACAAAAAGGCGATTAAAGAACAAAAAATTCAACGGCGTCTCGCTTATCTAGACGAGATCAAACTGTCATTAGCGGATAAGAACATACCAATCACTACCCAGGTGGTATGGGATCGCAAGATCCAGAATGCCGTGATTAAAACCTGCCAACGAAAAGACCCTGACCTGGTAATAAAGCGGATCAGTGAAAATGCATCAAGCGTTAACCCATTTACGATGCCAGTCGATTGGCAATTACTGCGAAAGTGCCCGGCTCCACTGCTGCTGGTTAAAGATGCCAAATGGAAAATGCCTTCTCCGGTACTTGCTGCAGTGGATGCTGCTAGTGAAGATGCCAATGAGCAGGCTTTCAATCATGTGATCATCGGTTATGCAAAATTATTAGCACGATTAACTGACGCTCCTGCTCACATAGTCACCACCCATATCACACCAACATTAGATAATGCCGCTATGATACCCAATTTTAACCTCGACGAACTAAAAAGCGAGGTTTATGCGTTTAATTGTCAAAAATTAAAAGAGCTCGTGGCCGATCATAATATTCAAAGCGAGAACTTGCATATAATAGAGGGACTAGCGGAAGATCGCGTTCCAAAGCTTACCAAAGAGATAGGTTCACAAATCGTAGTCATGGGAACAATTGGCCGAAGCGGTTTAACCGGTGCTTTTATGGGCAACACTGCCGAACGCGTTTTAACCCATCTTCAATGCGAAGTTCTAGCACTAAAACCGCCAAAACAATAGGGTTATAGCGCTATTTTTTTTCACTAAATTTTAGTAATTTCGGTGTGCAATATGCATATCCTGTTCTATAATTAGCACCACGAACCAACTGGTCTATAACCATAATTTTTTTATTGATTTAGATCATAACAAATCTCTTTCCGATATAGCAGAATTCAAACCGGCGTCTTTCGCCGGCTTTCTTTATAACAATGGGAATAACAATGTCTGAAAATAGTTCTCCGACCTACAATTACCGTGTGGTCAGACAGTTTTCTATTATGACTGTCGTCTGGGGTATCGTGGGGATGCTCGTAGGTGTCATAATTGCGGCACAGCTTTTCTGGCCCGACTTAACCTACGGTATCGAATTCTTAACCTACGGTCGTCTAAGACCACTGCATACCAATGCGGTCATCTTCGCTTTTGGTGGTTGTGCATTAATGGCAACGTCGCTGTACGTGGTTCAACGTACCTGCCAGGCGCCATTAATTAGTAACGCGCTCGCCGCTTTTGTTTTCTGGGGCTGGCAACTCGTCATCGTACTCGCCGCAATTTCCTTACCTATGGGTTGGACTAGTGGAAAAGAATACGCTGAACTCGAGTGGCCAATTGATATATTAATCGCTGTTGTCTGGGTTGCTTATGCCATCCTCTTTTTCGGCACAGTTATGAAACGAACGCAGCCACACATTTACGTAGCGAACTGGTTTTACGGCGCATTTATTTTAACCGTTGCCGTTCTGCATATCGTGAACAGCGCCGCCATTCCAGTATCCATGACTAAATCCTATTCGGCTTATGCCGGCGCTATCGACGCGATGATTCAATGGTGGTACGGCCATAACGCCGTAGGCTTTTTCCTGACTGCAGGCTTCCTTGGCATGATGTACTACTATATACCGAAGCAAGCGGAACGCCCGGTTTTCTCATATCGCTTATCGATTGTCCATTTTTGGGCATTAATTGCTATTTATATGTGGGCAGGTCCCCATCACCTTCACTACACCGCATTACCTAACTGGGCGCAATCGCTCGGTATGATTTTCTCTTTGATTCTTTTAGCACCGTCCTGGGGCGGTATGATTAACGGAATTATGACTTTGTCTGGGGCTTGGCATAAGTTACGTACCGATCCGATATTGAAATTCCTGATTGTATCTCTATCCTTCTATGGTATGTCGACATTTGAAGGTCCAATGATGTCCATTAAAACCGTCAATGCTTTGTCCCATTACACTGACTGGACTATCGGCCACGTTCATTCGGGCGCCTTGGGTTGGGTAGCTTTTGTCAGTATTGGTGCCATGTATTACATGATTCCAAAATTGTTCGGCCGTAAAGACATGTTCAGCATTAATCTGGTCAATATCCATTTCTGGGTTTCGACCATAGGCGTCGTGCTTTACATCGCGGCTATGTGGATTGCTGGTGTGATGCAAGGCCTAATGTGGCGAGCAGTGAATGAAGATGGCACCCTCACTTACAGTTTTGTTGAAGCTGTAGAAGCAACATACCCCTACTACGGTATTCGCTTACTCGGCGGTGTCCTGTTCCTGTCAGGCATGTTCATTATGGCTTATAACGTGATTAAAACCATTCAGGCTGGTCCTGATGCAGACACCGTAAAGGAGGGCTAATCATGCAACACGAAGCAGTCGAAAAAAATATTGGCCTGATGGGATTATTGATCATCATTGTGATCAGTTTCGGTGGCCTAGCAGAGATCGTTCCGTTGTTTTTCTTAAAAGATACTACTGAACCACTAGAAAATATGAAGCCTTATACCGCGCTGCAAATGGAAGGACGCGACATTTACATTCGCGAGGGATGTAATACCTGTCATTCACAAATGATTAGACCATTTAGAGCGGAAACGGAGCGCTACGGCCACTATTCAGTCGCTGGTGAACATGTTTGGGAACACCCTTTCCTCTGGGGTTCTAAACGAACCGGTCCTGACCTGGCTCGCGTCGGTGGCCGTTACAGTGATGAATGGCACCGTGTCCATCTTTTAAATCCGAGAGATGTGGTTCCAGAATCCAATATGCCAGCATTCCCCTGGTTAGAACACAGAACTATTGACAGTGATCTAACGAGTAAAAAGCTTCGCGCATTTAAAGAATACTTCAACGTACCTTATACCGATGAAGATATCGCCAATGCTAAAGCCGAAGTTGAAGGTAAAACTGAGCTTGAAGCGGTCGTTGCTTATTTGCAAGCACTTGGCCTGGCATTAAAAGACAAAAGGTAAGCAAAAGTGGATATCAACCTTGTTCGCAGCCTAATCACCCTGGCTCTTTTTGTTCTGTTTGTCGTTTTGATATTCAGAGTTTATAGCAAAAAGAACAAGCACCACTTTGAGGACGCAGGCAATTTACCATTTGAAGATGGTGACGAGCGTTCGGAGCAAATAAACCAAGAAAAAATTAAGGTGAAAAACCATGAATGAATTTTGGAACTGGTGGGTCATTGTCATCGTCGCGATAAATATTCTCGGATGTTGGGCCCTTTTATATTGGACACGAAAAATCAAAGAGTCCGAAGTCGCAGATAGTGAAACAACCGGCCACGTTTACGATGGCATCGAGGAATATAATAATCCACTGCCTCGCTGGTGGCTCAATATGTTCTACATTACCTTGGTGTTTGGCGTCGTATATTTGATTTTATATCCTGGTCTTGGAAAATTTCAGGGCGTACTAAATTGGAGCCAGGAGAGCCAACTTGAAGAAGAAGTGGCGGCGGCTAAAGCCACATATCAACCACTCTTCGATAAATATATGAATGTGCCAATCGAAGAGCTTGCCAAAGTTAAACAGGCGACTGAAATGGGCAAACGAATTTTCGTTAACACCTGTTTTGGCTGTCATGGTTCCGACGCACGCGGTAATCCCGGTTATCCTAACCTGACGGATAAAGATTGGTTATGGGGCGGATCTCCCGACCAAATCAAACACAGTATCGTCAGCGGAAGAGTTGGCGCGATGCCGCCTTTTGGCGAAAGTTTAACGGCCGATCAAATAGATGAACTAGTGCAATACGTTGGCAAACTGTCTGGCCATCAAGTAGATGAAACGAAAGCCGCAGCGGGAAAATCAACTTTTGATACTCAGTGTTTTGTCTGCCATGGTAACGATGGTAAGGGTAACATTGCGTTGGGCGCGCCTAACCTGACAGACAATATCTGGTTATACAGCGGAAGCTCCAGCGGTATTGCTAAGACTATCCGTGAAGGCCGAAATGGTGAGATGCCTGCACATGGTGAAATTTTAGGGGAAGCTCGTTCGCATCTGGTTTCAGCTTACGTGTATAGCCTTTCAAATAAGTAAATTCGCATTCAAGACCCAAAGTCGAGGATCAACGTCAGTTGTTCCTCGCCCCGCTTTATCGAGTTAATGCCATGTCAGAAAAGCAATCCGATACTTATGTCATTCGCGACCTCTATGCTAAACCCGACAAAATCTATCCTCGTCAAGTCCATGGCATATTCGCCCGCCTCAGAATATTAACGGTCTTTTTACTGCTGGGATTTTATTATCTGGCGCCTTGGGCTACCTGGGATGGCCGTCAGGCGATTTTACTCGACCTGCCGGCTAGACAATTTCATCTTTTCGGCATTACCTTCTGGCCGCAAGATTTTGTCTATCTAACGTTACTGTTGGTTATCTGTGCCGTGGGTCTGTTTCTCTTTACCGCTGTTGCTGGTCGGATATGGTGCGGTTATGCCTGTCCACAAACGGTCTGGACACAAACATTTATGTGGATAGAAGAGTTTGTAGAAGGCAACCGCAACAAGCGGATGAAACTGGATAAAAAGCCCTGGGGACCTGAGAAAGTTTTTAAGAAAACCGCTAAGCATACCCTTTGGGTGATCTTTGCGTTGTTCACCGGTTATACCTTTGTCGGTTATTTTTCGCCGATTCGGGAATTGTGGGACGGGATCCTCACGCTATCACTTGGCCCCTGGGAGTGGTTCTGGATTGGACTATATTCTTTGGCGACTTACGGCAATGCCGGTCGATTAAGAGAACAGGTGTGTTTGCATATGTGCCCCTACGCACGATTCCAGAGTGCCATGTTTGATAATGACACATTGATTATATCGTATGACGAAAAACGCGGCGAATCGCGAGGAAGACGAAAGAAAAATTCCGATTATAAAACAAAAGGATTAGGCGATTGTATCGATTGCAATCAATGCGTACATGTCTGTCCAACCGGAATAGATATCCGAGATGGTTTGCAATACGAATGCATCGCCTGCGCTGCCTGTATTGATGTATGTGACAATGTGATGGACCAGATGGGCTACCCCAAAGGTCTAATTAAATACACCACTGAACACGCCGAAAAAGGTAAACAAACACAAGTATTCCGCCCGCGTACGTTTTTATATATCGCGCTTTTTGCCGGACTGATTGCCACCTTCCTATTTTTAATTGCTACTCGCACACCGCTAAATGTCAATGTTATTCGCGACCGCAGCACGCTGTTTACAGAGACTTTTGATGGCAGCATTGAAAATACCTACCAGTTAAAAATACTGAATATGTCGCAAGTCACCAATCAGTACCGACTGGAAGTCGAAGGTGTTGGTGAAAGCCAGATTAAAGGCGAAACCGAATTTACTATTGCTGCTGGTGAAGTGCTCACGGTACCGTTACGCGTAAAAATCGCCCAGAACTTTCTAAACGGGCGTTCAAACGATATTTACTTTAAGATCACCACCAAAAACGACTCACAGGAAACCCATATCGCGAAAGCGAAATTCCTTGGGCCAGACAAAGCTCGTCGCTAGAATTGACCAAAAGAGAGAAATTAATGAATGACCAAAACGAAAAACCCTGGTTTAAGCAAGCGTGGCCCTGGTTCGTATTTTCAATTCCTTTGTTAACGATTGTCGCTGGGGTTTTAACCTACCAAATTGCAGCAGACAAACCGCACAGTATGGTTCAAGATGATTACTTTAAAAAAGGCCTTGCGATTAACCAGTCTTTAGCGAAACAAAAAAACGCCGAAGTATTAAAACTTGAAGCAGTTATTAAGGTCGATGACGCCAGTGAATTATTAATCATTAGATTCGCTAATGAAAAAATAGCAGCAAATCAGTTATTGTTAAGTTTTTCACACCCTACGCAAGAAAAATATGACCAGTTCTTACAGGCCGATAAATTAACAGACAACGAATTTATTACTCAAATACCAAGCCTGCCGCAGGCTCACTGGCATATTCGTCTAACTGATAAAGAAGAAAACTGGCTGTTAAAAAGCCGCTGGCATTACCCACACGAGAATCAATTAGCCATCAGTTTTAATCGCTAATCATGCAGCCAAGCTGTTTCCACTGCGCACTCCCCCTACCTGTTTCTCAAGAGTTTTCTTGTGATGTATTAGGCCAAGTTAGGTATTTTTGTTGTCCAGGGTGCTTAGCCGTTGCGGAAACTATTTGCCAAAACGGACTCGAGCAATTTTATCAATTTAGAACCGAAAAGAACGATAAAGTCGATGAAGTTTTACCGCAGGAATTACTGGAAATAGAAGCGCTCGACAATCCTGCTATATTGATGTCAATTAGTAGCCAGCAGGACCACGCACAACATATTGAATTAGGCATTGAAGGGATCACGTGTGCGGCATGTGCGTGGTTAATTCGTCATCAGGTAGGGCAACGGCCCGACGTCATAGATATTCAGGTAAACACGACAACTCGGCGCGCAAGCTTAACCTTTGATATAAACTCGTCACTTGCTGACATTGTTAAACATATACGCCAATTGGGTTATCGCGCCTATCCATTTAGCGAAGATCAACAAGAAAAGGTTATCCAACAAGAAGACAAGGCTTACAATCGACGCTTGATTGTCGCTGGACTCGCCATGATGCAGGTAATGATGTTTGCGACTGGGCTTTATATTGGCGACTACCAGGATATCGCTGCTGAGCACGCATACTTCTTACATTGGGTCAGTGGATTACTTGCAACGCCCGTCGTCGCGTATTCCGCCTTGCCTTTTTTCAAGAGTGCCTGGACGTCGCTGAAGCATTGGCATTTCGGTATGAATTTACCGGTTTCGATTGCGATAATTGCAGGATACAGCGCGAGTGTTTTTTCGCTATTGAGCCGAGGAACGGTTTACTATTTTGATTCCGTTGTCATGTTCACTTTTTTTCTTTTGCTCGGCCGCTACCTGGAACATCGAACACGGCTAAAAGCGATTTTAAAACAACAAAACTTCAAACGTTTGTTGCCTTTATCTGTCACAAGATACGCAGACCAAGATGAGGCTGAAATCATTTCGACAGCATCTATCCACCCCGGTGATCGCCTCTTGATCAATGCCGGTAGCATCATTCCCATTGATGGTGTATTGCTGGATAAATCAGCAGAAATAAATGAATCGGTCATCACCGGTGAGTTTCTACCAGTTCACAAGCTGCAGCATGATCAGTTGTATAGTGGCGCAACCAATACAGGCGGTAGTTTTACTATGCTAGCAACGACTGATCCGCAAGAATGTCGTTTGCAAAAACTGGTACAGCTACAACAAAATTCAGAAAACATTTCCAGCAGCAGAGTTTCTCTTGCCGATAAAATTGCCAGCTATTACGTTGTGGTTTTACTTTTTCTCACTTTGGTCGCCGGATTTATCTGGTGGCAAATTGACCCAAACAAAGTATTTCCCGTTGTCCTGTCCATGTTAGTCGTGAGTTGTCCATGCGCGCTTTCACTGGCGACTCCGGCCGCTGTGGCAGCAGCCGTTGCACGCTTAACCGACCTTGGTCTTATGATAAAAACGCGTGATTTTTTGTCCGAACTAGGCAAGGTTACCCATATTTACTTTGATAAAACAGGTACTCTTACGCTCGGCGAAATGCAGCTTTCCAAAACCATTGTTCATGGCGATTTAAGTGCAGATGACTGTCTCAAAATCGGTGTAACGCTTGAATCAATATCCAATCATCCTATTGCCAATGCCTTTAAACATCTGGAAATTACGCCCGGCTCGCTGGATAGCAGCGAAGAAATTATTGCCGGCGGCGTCAAAGGTCAAATTGACGGTGTTAACTATGCGCTGGGTAAACGCGCTTTTGTGGAAAGCCTACTAGTCACCTCTTCGCTCAACACTGATGAACCTATCTCCTGTGAAAAATCACAGGTAATCATCTATTTAGTGCAAGACGAAAAACACCTTGCGACCTTCTTACTCGCAGATACGATTAATCCTACGGCTAATACAGCGATGGAAAATTTAACGGCATCCAACATCGCATTGACCCTTTTAAGCGGCGATTCCGAATTAGTTTGCCGGCAAGTCGCTCAAAGCTTGTCGTTAAGAGATTATATCGCCGATGCGACACCTGAGCACAAACTCAATACTGTCAGGAGTTCAAAATCTGCAACCGCAAAAGTGATGATGGTAGGAGACGGTATTAACGATATAGGCGCACTCAGTGAAGCGGATTTGAGTATTACAATGGGAGCTGCATCACAATTGTCCAAAGCCAGCTCAAATGCTGTTTTGGTCAGTCACGACCTCAATGTCATCAATCAAGCGATTGCTACAGCCAAAAAACTCGATGCTATCATCAAACAAAATTTAAGTTGGGCTGTTAGCTATAATCTGATCGCACTTCCATTTGCCATCGCAGGTCTTGTACCCGCCTGGTTAGCAGCAATAGGCATGACAACAAGTTCACTGATTGTTGTTCTTAACGCGCTACGATTGAGACGATGAAGCTCGCTCGTCACTATGGCAGTCTATCGCGGCCTGCATCGCCGCGAGTGTTCTAGAGTGAAATTCTCGACGATAAAGAATAGCGACAACCCACGCGGTCGAAAACATAAAAAGCAAAGGATGCACAAACCAGGCAATAGTCGCCATGGCGAAATTATAAGCCCTCAAGCCGAAATTAAATGAGTTATTTGCGGTGGTTAGAAGCCGATTTGATTCAGTAGCATAAGCTTGTGAGTTGAGATTGTCTTTTTCAGGCGCGGCACCAAAAATGACGAGTGCGAAGTTATATTGACGAACCGACCAGGAAAACTTGAAAAACGCATAAATAAAAATAAATACCATCAGTAAAATTTTCAACTCCCAGGCCGATTGGCTGTGCTCGGCAACGAATGGGATCGCCTCCGCTAATTTCATCGCCTTATCGGATGCTCCGAGCACCGCTAACAAACCTGCCAGAATAAAAATAGTAGTCGATGCAAAAAAAGTAACGGTTCGTTGCAAAATACCGAGCGCAGTGGCGTCGGCAATCCGCATATCGCGTTCGATCATTGCTCGCATCCAAAGGCTTCTTAATTGTGACAAGCTATTAGAGATATTAGTAGACCGCTTTTGTTGGCGATTAGCAAAAAAAGTATAGCCACTCCAACAAGCAATAAACCAAAAAAATGCAACCCAATCTACCGGCGAAAAAATACTCATTTATTAAAGCTCGACTCCAAAGATTTGAACGATGTTACCCAGTCAGGAAATAACCTCAATAGCGACTTACCTTTTCTTTGCGATCGGTTAATCGACGCTAGTGATATCAAACATGCTTTTAAGTCTAGCCTATTTACGCCTTCGCTTATATAAAATCCACCAACTTTTCGTTCAGGCCCATGAGCAAGAACTTTTAAACCATTGGCCTCCCCCCATTGCTCCGCCAGTGACGCCTCAACAAAAGCAGCAAACACATCTTTATGCAGAAGTAACGTCATTGCAGCCGAATGATTATCTGTAGCAAAATTTTTCTGGTCAGAAAGTTTTACATCAGCCGTTTGAAACATTTGCTGTTGGTCAAGAAACCCAAGACGCGAATACCGATTTAAAAAAGAAATCGGTTCGTCTTTTAAGCTGGTTAGTGATTTTAGATTGGTATTCGCTCTGACCATGATGACGCCCCGAGTATTAACCCCATTGCGAGTATCAGCCTGGAGCGCGAAAGTGAGGCGAGTTTGTGATAACCAATCTTTATCGGGAGACAATGGGAAAAAATAGAGGTCATAGTTTTTTACTGGCGATTTAAAGCCAGTTTCAATTACCGCATCACATTGGCCTTTTTTGAGATAGTTTTTGAGTTTTGCGACCTGACGGGACGACTCACTTCCGCCTTCACTTAAATCGATATAAATGGTTGGGGCTTCACCGGCGCAGATATTTGCGGCGAACAGCGCCATCATAAAAAGCGAAATTGATAAAATATGTTTTATTTTCATGGTGAAATTCACGTAGAAGCGTAGATCAAAAAAGGCAGCTTGAATCATCATAGCTGCCTTTGTTGCTTCACTCGCTGACTTGTATCAATTATGTTTTAGGTAACGTGACCCCTGTTTGTCCCTGATACTTGCCACCTCGATCAGCATAAGAAGTCTCACAAACTTCATCAGATTCATAGAATAACATCTGTGCGACGCCTTCATTGGCATAAATTTTTGCCGGTAACGGCGTCGTATTAGAAAATTCCAGGGTGACATGCCCTTCCCACTCTGGCTCTAGTGGCGTGACATTGACAATAATGCCACAACGCGCATAGGTGGATTTACCTAAACACACCGTTAAAACGCTTCGCGGTATTCGAAAATACTCCACTGTGCGCGCCAACGCAAAAGAGTTAGGCGGTATAATACAAACGTCCGATTCGATATTAACAAAACTCTGATCATCGAAATGTTTTGGGTCAACCACTGCGGAATGAACATTAGTAAAAATCTTAAACTCATTCGCGCAACGAACGTCATAGCCATAACTAGAGGTACCATAGGAAACAATCCGTTTACCATCCACATTACGAACCTGACCTGACTCAAACGGTTCAATCATTCCCTGTGCAGCCATTCGGCGGATCCATTTATCTGATTTAATACTCATTTAATACATCTCAAAATTGATTATTTTCACTAGCGTTAGCTGGCTTATCGTTTTCATTATCTCGTTTTTAACTGCCGGGCGACCAGGTCTTGATAGAAATACTATCAGCCCCTTTAGAGTAATCCTTGCCTAAAGAAGCCAGGTTTGCCGTCAGATTCCTGGCGATCTTGCGATAGGTCAGGCTGATCTCGCTTTCTGGGTCGGCGGCTACCGAAGGTACGCCTTCATCCAGTTGCTGTCGAATTGACATAGCTAACGGTAATTGTCCCAGCAGAGGCATATCATAATCTTCTGACAAAAATTTTCCACCTCCTTCGCCAAAAATTGCTTCTTGGTGACCACATTGACTGCAAATATGTGTGGCCATATTTTCTACAATGCCCATTACCGGTATTTTGACCTTGCCAAACATGGCAACCGCTTTTTTAGCATCTGCCAGCGCCAGGTCCTGGGGAGTGGTAACTATGACCGCAGCTGTCACTGGTATCTTTTGCGACAGGGTGAGCTGGATATCGCCTGTTCCCGGTGGTAAATCGACTATTAAATAGTCAAGCTCACCCCATCGGGTATCGCGAATAATCTGTTGAAATGCTTGTGAAGCCATTGGACCGCGCCACACCATTGCCTGTTTTTCGTCCACTAAAAAGCCGATAGACATGGCTTCAATATTATGGGCATTCAATGGTTTTATCGTTTTCTTATCTTCAGAGACCGGCCGTTCATTCGGAATACCTAGCATAATAGGAACACTTGGTCCGTAGATATCCGCATCAAGTATGCCGACACTCGCGCCCTCTGCCTGTAATGCTAAAGCCAGGTTGATACTGGTTGCAGATTTTCCAACCCCGCCTTTGCCAGAAGCGACAGCGATAATATTCTTTATTTTGGCTAACGGCGCGACCCCGGCTTTGGTTTCGTAAGCAATGACACGGGATTTTACTTCGATTGCGACCTTCTTGGACTGGGGCCACGCTTTGCAGATCACCGCTTCTAGCTCTTCCGCAAGCGACTGTTTAATGCCATCGGCAGGAAACGGCAACATGATTTCCAACTGGATATGATCGCCATTTACGCGGGAATTTTGAATATGATTCGATAGCTCAAACCCCTCGGGTAAACACTCAAAATCGCTATCGCCTACTAAATCTAAAATAGCTTGCTCGTCTAACATCACTCATCACAATCGGGTTACAATACTTGGGCTCGATTATACCCGAATCAAAACCAGAAATACTCGTTTATTTTGTATGGTTTTCAATGGTTTTAGATGAAAGCGAACTTAAAAAAAGGTATAGTTGCGCCAATTCGAAACGTTTCACTTAACCCGTTAATTTTGAGTAATTTATCAGTGAGTTCAAAGCAGACAAACAACCACCGACGTATCCTTGTCACCAGCGCTCTACCTTACGCCAACGGCTCTATTCATATTGGCCACATGCTAGAGCACATTCAAACTGATATTTGGACTCGATTTCAAAAAATGCGTGGGCATCAGTGCATTTCGGTATGTGCCGATGATACTCACGGTACGCCCATTATGCTGCGGGCACAAAAAGAAGGTGTTACGCCAGAAGATTTTATCACCGCTACCCGCGAAGAGCATTTAAAAGACTTTGAAGACTTTCTGGTGCTTTATGATAATTATCACTCGACCCATAGTGACGAGAACCGCGAATTGAGTGAGTTAATCTATAATCGCTTAAATGAAGCCGGTCATATCGCTAAACGCACTATCTCACAGCTTTTTGACCCGGAAAAAGCGATGTTTCTGCCCGATCGTTTTGTTAAGGGAGAGTGCCCAAAGTGCGGCTCTGACGATCAATATGGTGACAATTGCGATAACTGTGGAGCCACCTACAGTCCAACGGAATTGAAAAACCCAAAGTCAGCCGTATCCGGCGCAACTCCCATCAATAAAAATTCGGAGCATTTCTTTTTTAAGCTCACTGACTTTGAAAATATGCTTAAAAGCTGGACGCGTGAAGGACACGTTCAAGAGCAAATCGCCAACAAACTGGATGAGTGGTTTGATGCGGGTCTGCAAGAATGGGATATTTCTCGCGATGCGCCCTATTTCGGCTTTGAAATCCCTGGCGCTCCCGGCAAATATTTTTATGTCTGGGTCGATGCGCCTATCGGATACATGGCGAGTTTTAAAAACCTGTGTGACAAGCGTGACGACCTGAATTTTGATGATTTCTGGAAACTAGATTCCGAGGCAGAGGTCCATCATTTTATTGGTAAAGATATCGTTTACTTTCATACCCTGTTTTGGCCAGCGATGTTGCACGGCGCCGGATTTCGTAAACCGACTAAAGTCCACGCGCACGGATTTCTGACAGTCAACGGGACAAAAATGTCAAAATCTAAAGGTACTTTCGTCAAAGCTCGAACCTATTTAAACCATCTGAGCCCAGAATATTTACGTTATTATTTTATGGCGAAATTGACTAGCCGCGTCGATGATTTTGATTTAAATCTTGAAGATTTTGTCGCTCGAATCAATTCAGATCTGGTTGGCAAATACATTAATATCGCCAGTCGATGTGCAAATTTTATTGTTAAACGTTTTGATGGAAAATTATCCAGCGGTATCGCCGACCACCCTTTAATCGTCGAATTCCAACAAGCAGGCGATACCCTAGCTAACTACTATGAAAATAAACAATATGGCAAAGCCATTCGCGACATTATGGCGCTGGCCGATAAAGCCAATCAATACATAGCAGTAGAAGAACCCTGGGTAAAAATCAAAGATGAATCGACTGCACCGCAGGTTCAGGAAGTCAGCTCTGTCTCTCTCAACTTGTTTCGAATATTAAGTATATATCTGAAACCAGCAATCCCTGCCATTGCGCAACAGGTTGAAACATTTTTAAATATTAAACCTTTATGCTGGGCAGATCTTGATACTCTGCTTGAAGACCATTTGATTAATAAATTTAAACCAATGGTTCAACGAGTCGACCCTAAGCATCTGGAAGCCATGATTGAAGAAAGCAAAGAAGAAGCCGAGGCTGCGGCAGCCCCACAATTAGCCGATCCACTAAAACCTGAAATTGAATTTGATGACTTTGATAAAATTGATCTGCGCATTGTTAAAATCGTCAAAGCAGAACACGTTGAAGGCGCTGAAAAACTGTTGAAACTGCAACTCGACCTCGACGGCGTCACCAAACAGGTATTCGCCGGTATTAAATCCGCTTATGCCCCCGAAGACCTGGAAGGAAAATTGACTGTCATGGTGGCTAACCTCAAACCGAGAAAGATGCGTTTCGGCCTTTCCGAGGGCATGGTTTTGGCCGCCGGACCAGGCGGCAAAGATTTATGGATTTTAAATCCTGACGACGGCGCACAACCTGGAATGCGAGTAAAATAGTATGAATGGATTTGACTTTTATCCTCAAGCTTGGGCCCTCTATATTGCTTTGGGCATTATTTTGCTATTTATGATCGATCTAAAATTACGCAAGTTTGGCTTTAAGTTAAGAGTCGGTTTATTGAGTTTATTCGCTGTTGGCGCATTTACGCCGCAGTCCGTCACAGACTCTGATTCCCTCGCGCCGTTAGTCCTCACCAGTTTATTAAATGCCGAAACAAACGGCATAAGTGCAATATATAAAGGCTTGTTGACCTTGGTCATCACCTGGGGCATCGTTTTTACACTAGCATTGGCCATTAAACATTTTATTGACGCTAAATCTAGAAAAAGCATTGCTTCGAATAATCAACCCGAAGCCTAGCATACCGCATCATGTCTGAAGTCGTTTTACTCCTGGTTAGCACGGTCCTCGTTAATAATTTTGTATTAGCGAAATTTCTTGGTCTGTGTCCTTTTATGGGCGTTTCTAGCCGAGTGGAAACTGCTGTGGGTATGGCCGCAGCAACTACCTTCGTGCTAACTCTTGCTTCTGTCGCTAGCTACTTAATCAATAATTTTATATTGGAACCGCTTGGACTCGGTTATTTACAAATCTTGTCATTTATTTTAGCCATTGCTGTTGTCGTCCAATTTACAGAAATGGTCATCCATAAATCCAGCCCGGTACTCTACCGACTGCTCGGAATATTTTTACCATTAATTACGACCAACTGTGCAGTCCTGGGTGTAGCATTGCTGAACGTCAACCAGGCACATAATTTTATCGAATCCATCATCTACGGCTTCGGCGCGGCGCTAGGTTTTTCACTGGTACTCGTTTTATTTGCCGCTATTCGCGAAAGGATTGCCGTTGCGGATGTTCCTCAGCCTTTTCAAGGGGCAGCCATTGCATTGATTACAGCAGGTCTAATGTCGCTGGCATTTATGGGATTTGCAGGACTGGTCAAACTCTAATGCAAGAATTACTCATCGCTACCTTAACACTGGTTGGTTTCGCCTTCGTTTGTGGCGGTTTATTAGGTTTTGCCTCAATAAAATTTAAAGTCGAAGGCAATCCTATTGTCGATCAGATTAATGAAGTGTTGCCTCAGACTCAATGTGGTCAATGCGGTTACCCGGGTTGCAAACCTTACGCCCAAGCCATAGCTGAAGGTGAAGCGATCAATCGTTGTCCACCGGGTGGAGAAGCGGGTATTAAAGCTCTGGCCGAATTGCTTGACGTTGAAATTCTTGCCCTCGATGAATCATGCGGTGAAGAAAGCCTGCCCCGTGTAGCCGTAATTCGTGAAGATGAATGTATCGGTTGTACAAAATGCATCCAGGCGTGCCCGGTGGATGCTATTGTTGGCGCCGCAAAACAGATGCATACCGTTATTGAGTCAGAGTGTACCGGCTGCGACCTGTGTGTACCTCCCTGCCCAGTCGATTGCATCGATATGCCAGAAATCGAAGTCACCATCGATGATTGGCAGTGGCCTAGCCCAGCAAAAACTCCAGCAAATGAAACCATTCCCGTCAAGGTGATTTCATGAGTGACCAATTAACTCACAATATCCAGTTTAATGAAATTGTGAAACCGGCACCGGGCCAGTTTCATGGGGGCATTCACCCTGCTGAATTTAAATCCGTATCAAATACTCAAACAATTTCGACGATTGACTCGCCACGTGAATTAGTGATTCCGCTTAAACAAAGTGCTGGTCTGACAGCAACCCCCATTGTGTCCGTCGGTGATAAAGTGGTTGCGGGTCAGCTAATCGCCAAGAAGCAAGGCGCTATAAGCGCAAACCTGCATACACCGCTTGCAGGCGAAATAACGCTTATCTCTCCAAAGTATGCTGGCCATCCTTCAGGCATGATGAGCCCGACCGTCACTATCCAGGTTGATGACGATCAAGATTTATCAAACCAGAAAAGTCAGGGTGAAAATTTACCGAAACTAGCGGATTGGACTCTCTGCGAGCCAGAAGAATTAATTAGTCAGATAGCGCTAGCGGGTATTGTTGGTTTAGGCGGCGCGACTTTTCCAACCAATGTAAAACTCAAAGCGCAATCCATTGAAACGCTAATTGTCAATGCAATGGAATGTGAGCCTTATATTACCTGTGACGACAGACTTCTCCGAGAGCAACCAGAGCGCGTTTTACAGGGCGCCCTTATTGCCGCTCGCGCCACGGCAGCAAATAACATCATATTTGCAATCGAAGATAACAAAGCTGAAGCTATCGCAAGCCTTTCGACTTGTATCAAAAAGTTTTCACCTGCTATTCCTGTCAGCATTGTTGTGGCGCCAACCAAATATCCAAGCGGCGGTGAAAAGCAAACAATTGAACTAATCACTGGGCAGCAAGTACCCGCTGGACAATTACCAAGCGCGCTCGGCCTGGTCATTCAAAATGTCGCGACTCTGCACGCCATTTATGAAGCGATAGTAAACCGCAAACCACTCACCCGTCGATTGGTGACTATCACCGGAAATCTCGTCACCAAACCGGGTAATTATTGGGTCCCTTTTGGTACTCCCATCGAATATATTATGCAGATCTTTTCAATTTCTCAAAGCGATTGTAAACGCGTAATCATTGGTGGGCCTTTAATGGGAAATAGCATTACCAATTTCAGTGCACCGGTAACTAAAGCGACCAACTGTCTTATTTTTAATCGACCCGATCCCAAGGAAAAGCTTTGGCTAACCAGTGCGACCAAACATGATCCTTGCATTCGTTGTGGCGAATGTGAAACGGCCTGCCCCGTTGAGTTATTACCCCAGCAACTCTTGTGGTTTAGTCAAAGTGACCAATGGGAAAACCTGGAAAACCAGGGATTGTTCGACTGCATTGAATGTGGCGCTTGCGCTTATGTGTGCCCCAGCGAAATTCCGTTAGTGCAATATTACCGTTACGGCAAATCTGCGATCAATAAAATTAAACAAAATCAGATTAACGCCGAACGCGCAAAACAGCGATTTGATTTTCGCGAAATGAGAATTGCGCGTACTAAAGCTGAACGAGCTTTAAAACACCAGAAAGCAGCTGAAGCCAGACAAAAAGCTGCCGAAAATAAACCGGCAGATCCCACGGGTAAACAAACAGCTATCAACGATGCCCTCGCTCGAGTTAAAGCCAAAAAAGCCGCACTTAACGAGCCCGCGGAACACAGCAGTAACCCAACGAATAATAAAGTGGACTAAGCAATGAAATTATCGTCGCCATTTTTTCATCATGCCATGCCAACTCAGCGGGTTATGTTATTGGTTTGCGCAGCTTTAATTCCGGGTGCACTCATTCAGATCTATTTTTTTGGTTTTGGCGTGCTGATTAATTTACTGCTTTGTGCAGGATTTGCGGTAAGCGCCGAATATTTTGTTCTGAGACTTCGAAACCGTCCAGCTAAAGAAACACTGAAAGATAATTCCGCCTTACTAACTGGACTGTTACTTGGTATCGCATTGCCACCAACTTTACCCTTCTGGATGACTTTTGTTGGCGTCTGGTTTGCCATTATATTTGCCAAACAACTTTACGGCGGACTCGGGTTTAATCCTTTTAATCCAGCAATGGTTGGCTACGTATTATTATTAATTTCGTTTCCCGTGGAAATGACCGCATGGTTACCTTCGCGCGCGCTAGCAGAAAATCTACCCAGCTTTTCCGAATCGATACAGTTAATATTTTTCGCACAAACTAATGAAGGGCACACCGTTGAAAGCTTTCGACAGCTTGCTGACGGTTTTACCATGGCGACCCCTTTAGACTTTGTAAAAACAGAAGCGACTCTTGGGTTAATGACATCGGAAATTTTTTCCCAAGCTCGCTTCGACGCAAATTTGTCCGGATGGATGTGGGTCAACGCTGGATTTTTTGTCGGTGGCCTATATTTGCTCGTTGTAAAAATTATCCGCTGGCATATACCGGTTGCTTTTCTCTCTGGCCTCTTTTTGACGAGCTCCGTTTTAAATTTATACGATCCGCAGCTATTTTCGCCAGCCTGGTTTCACTTATTATCCGGCGCAACGATGTTGGGCGCTTTTTTCATTGCGACCGACCCTGTATCGGCCTCGACGACGCCTAAAGGGCGATTAATATATGGCGCACTCATCGGATTTCTTATCGTCATCATCCGGTCATTTGGCGGATATCCGGAAGCGGTCGCTTTTTCCGTGTTACTGCTTAATTTAGCGGTGCCAACTATTGATCACTATACTAAGCCTGTTATTTACGGGCATAAAGAAGACAAAGAAGCGCACCATGAATGATTTGAATGATTCTCCTTCAATTCGCCAGGCCACGCTCAAAAATGGGGCAATTTTGGCGTTATTCGCGTTAATTTCAACAGGGCTTATCGCTATCACGCACCTGATCACGAAAGATAAAATTGCCGAAGAAATTGAAGCAGCCATGGCCAGACGCCTCAACGAGATTATCCCCGCAAAAGAATACGACAATGATGTCTACCACGATTGCAAACTCGTCCAAAATGAAGAATTATTAGGCTCGCCCGATCCGCTCAAAATCTACAGGATGCGCAACCAGGCAGAAAACTATGCAGTATTTATGACCAGTGTTGCCCCAGACGGATACGCCGCAAAAATAAATTTAGTTATTGGGATATATAATAATGGCGAAATTGCCGGTGTGCGCGTTACTGAGCACCAGGAAACTCCGGGATTAGGCGATAAAATCGAAATAGAAAAATCAGACTGGATTAGTCAGTTTAACGGGCTTTCGTTGACTAATACTCAAGATGAACTGTGGAAAGTCAGCAAAGACGGCGGCCAGTTTGATGCCTTGACTGGTGCCACTATTACCCCACGTGCCATAGTAAAGGCCGTCTATAAAAGCCTGGTGTTTTTTCAACAAAACCGGCAATCGCTCTATGACCAGACGAGCCCATGCGGAGGAAACTCATGATAACTGAACACTCGCAGGTTATTCGTGACGGGCTTTGGAACAACAACGCCGCGCTGGTTCAGTTGCTAGGCTTGTGCCCGCTCCTAGCGGTTACTGGGACGCTCATTAATGGACTAGGCTTAGGCATCGCTACAACCTTTGTATTGGTTGGCTCTAATGTGACCGTTTCTATTATCCGCAAGCATATTCCGCAGGAAATCCGTATTCCGATTTTTGTGATGTTGATTGCATCTTTCGTCACCAACGTGCAATTGTTGATGAATGCCTTTACCTATGAGCTTTATCTGGTACTTGGAATTTTTATACCGCTCATTGTGACTAACTGCGCGATTATTGGCCGGGCTGAAGCCTTTGCAAGCCGAAACTCACCAATTCCGTCGTTTTTTGACGGGCTCGCTCAAGGTGTTGGATTCACCATGGTGCTGATGATTCTAGGCGGGTTGAGAGAACTGATTGGACAAGGGACAATTTTTGATGGCGCCCACCTGCTACTCGGCGAGTGGGCGCGAGACTTCACTATTCGTTTTTATTTAACTGACCAGAAGTTTTTATTTGCGATTCTGCCTCCCGGTGCCTTTATTGGACTCGGTATTCTAGTGGCAATTAAGAACAAAATTGACGCTAGAGAAACAAGTAAAGTGGCATCGCCTAGTTTGGCGCAGTAAACGTTTCTTTCATCCAGTCCAATACTGGATCATGCATGTAGCTAATAGACTGATATTCCTTATGTTTCAGCTCGGCTCTCACTGGACGGTGATCGAGAAAATCCCTGATCTCTCCTTTCCCTTCTTTTAACGTTTCACCCGCTGCATTGGTCAACTTGTAATCAAACTTAATTCGAAACCGTGTATTATCTTTTACGATACGAACATTTCTTTGCATGTTGCCATAGAAATATTCCATATACCCGGCCAAATCAATATCCGTTATATCGACCATTAAAACATCTGACTCCTGAATGAAGTCTTTTGAGACTTTGGCAAACAATCGAGAAAAATGTTTTTGTAGCAGTTCTCGAGACTTCTTTTTAGTGTAATTGGAAATTTCGTAGTCATGGAATTTTTGTGGCTCGACAAGCTTAACTTCTACCTTTGCGAACGCCGAAGGCATATAGCCTAGCATTAATAAAGTTCCAATGACCCAAAAGCCGGCTTTCAACGAGGTGAGTTTCATTTTTAATCTCCGTTGTAAATTACTGTATTTCGTAAAATGTCGACAAATAATAGGTTTACATCCAAGTTCAACCCAGTTTACCACCGATTCGATAAAATGGCCTATTCTTGTATAAATCACTTGCCGCTTACCAATAAGACAATATTCCCGAAGAAATGGTTACATCAAGCGCGGATTGAGTCTGATTCAATTTATCAATTTTACTAATATCGATAACCTGTAGTTATTAAAACTAAATACCATGCATTATTTTTGCCGCGAATTAGCGCTTGATTCCATGAAATATTCACCGTCTGGTATAATGTTGCGTTCACGCAAAACCAAGGAAATTCATTGTGTCAGAAGAAGAATTAACACTGAAACAAAAACTGAACCTGGAAACCGCACAGATAAGCTGGAGAGAGCTAGAGTTGTTTTTTGCGAAAGGCAATTTGTTATGTGTCGCCCAAAATCGCGATCTGATAACCGTGGCGGAACAAATTGCCGACAATAATCAAGCGGAAATTGAAGCGCTAATCCTGGCAAAAGATATTGAATTTGTATCGTCAGAATGGGTTAAAAAACATTGTGCCAAAAACCCCACTTTGTGGGCGGTGGTAGTAGCGCCTTATGTGGTATGCCAATTAGCCAGAGACAGTTAGATAAATTTGAAACAAAAAAAACGGCACACGCTAGTGTACCGTTTTTTCCTAAATTGAGATTTAACTTGGTGTATCGCCATTACCAAAGCAACGTTGAGAATAACTCCACAACGCTAGCCTTACACATCTGAACGCCATTTTCAGTAATATGCTCAACTTGATAGCCTTGCGTGTGCAAGACGGTAAACACCGTCGCAATCATCGCGAGTGCAATAAAAAGGCTCACGCGACTCGTTTGTTTTGCACTTTTCCTATTTAGTACCATGGTAATCACCTTTTAGTAGATAAGCCACATAATCTCACAATTTAGTGACAATTTCAAGACAGAGACCAATCTATGATTCGTCTCTGAATCTTCTAATATATATTGCACCTGCCAGAAACCCTGCAGCCACAACCAAACCAATCCAGAAGTCAGCGACGCTAAACGCTTCTAATGGGTGTTGTAGGTCCATTCCTAGCGCGCCGCCTTCTCTTTCGAGATTGTTGATGCTAGCCGTCGCGACCATTGCACCTTTCGCAATGTGCTTTCCGACCATTGAAATAAACTCAGCCGAATTAAATACAGTGCCTTCAGCTATAGCTACTAGCGCAATTGGGAGCGTACCCCATAAAATCGCGACTCGCTTGGCACAAACTGAGGCAAACATCAGCCAGCCCCAAATCGGAGCTAACCACAAACTAGACATGACCAAGCCCACCAGACTGTTAAACGCAACCACGAATAAATTACTCGAAGCCCACACCACTAGCCCTGAATCACCACCAAACCATAGTAAAACCGTACCAAAGATCAATGAGTAAATCTGAAACGCAAACAATGCAGCAAAGTAAAATACCGGTATCATCAATGTAACAGCAGCAAACTTCGATAAAACGGTACTCGTATCTGAAATTGGAAGCGACTTCCAGAACAAGATACTGCGATCTTTTCTTTCGTCGTATAGACTTCCTACGGAGTAGAATACGCTAACAAGAAACATCACAAAGCCAAATATCGCAATTGGAACGTATAGCGCAATCTGAACGGCTCTTTCTCTTTCTTCTTCAGAGTGATGTTCAATTTGTTCGACCAACTGGGGCATTTTGTTCAATATTGAAAAATCATCACCATTGACCGTAATGCTATTGGCTGAAATTAAACCAATGAGTGCCAGACCAGCGAAAAATATCGTCATTATCGCCGGGGTTAAAAACATAGATCCTCTGTTTTCCCAATACTCTCTTTTAATTAAGGCTTTAAAAGTACGCATTATTTTGCCTCCTTCATTTTGGCAACAAACAGATCAGCAATGCTCGGTGAATGAGTCTCACCAATTGCCTGAAGTTCTTCCCGGCTAACGTTTTCAAAGAGATACACTTTACGACCAAAAACATCTCTTTCCATCACGGGGTTAAGTGCTAAAGCCTTTTCGGTATTTTCGCGAGCAACCATTACTTCAACATATTTGTCACTCACTTCATCCATGGACGCATCGAGCACGATTTCTCCTTCACGAATAAAGATTAAATCGGTCAGCAGATTTTCGACTTCTTCTATCTGGTGGGTAGTAACCAGAATGCTTCGTCCTTCATCAAAAAACTCTGCCAGTAACTGATTATAGAACTCTTTGCGGTACAAAATATCGAGTCCTAACGTTGGCTCATCCAGTACCAGTAATTCAGCTTCAATCGACATCACTAGCGCCAAATGCAACTGGACCACCATTCCTTTAGATAATTCTTTAATCTTAGAATTCGGGTTGATATTGGTTTTACCTAAAAAGTGCTGCGCACGTTCCAGGTTAAAATGAGGATGAACTTCCGTCACAAACTCAACCGCGTCTTTTACTTTTAACCATTTAGGCAATACCGCAACGTCAGCAATGAAACAAACGCGTTTCATCAATTGATCGCGTTGTTTCGAAGGGTCGAGTCCTAAAACTTCAAGCTCTCCATCAAAAGAGGTCAATCCTAAAATCGCTTTCAAAACGGTCGTTTTACCGGCACCATTTGGACCGACTAAACCGACAATTTTGCCGCGTTCAACGGTAAAGTCGACTGAATTTAATGCTTGAAAAGCGCCGTATTTCTTACTCAGGCCCTTCGCTCGAATAATCGCACTCATGAATTCTCTCCATTTTCAGATGCAAGGTCACTGGTCAGCTCCTCGACAGTCAATCCTAAACGTTGGATTCGAACCAAAATTTTTGGCCATTCAACTTCCAAAAACGATCGCTTCTCTTCTTCATATAAATGCTCTTTTGCCCCTGGAGTCACAAACATGCCTAAACCTCGCTTTTTTTCTAGTACGTTATCGTCCACCAATTCCTGGTATGCTTTGGATACTGTCAAAGGGTTTATTTGGTAATCAGCGGCCACCTGGCGAACTGATGGTACAGCTTCCCCTTCTTGTACTTCTCCATCCATAATCAACTCAACAACTTTTTCCTTCAGTTGTCGGAAGATTGGAGTCTGGTCATTCCACTTCATCGCGTTCATAGAGTTCTCTCAACTGTTGTAATTGAAACACTGACTGGTGTTGTATTGAACTATAACACCCTAACAGCGGATTTGGCAAATTTAAAAGATTACTTTAAAGACACACGATAAGATTTTGTAATACAAAGCTTTTTTAGATTATAATTTAACAAATATAACATTTATTAACATTTCAATGGCTGATTTTTCACCAAGAATTTCCCTGATTTCGCTCATTTTACTCCTCATTCTCGTGAGTAGCGGCTTGATCGGCATAGGTGCGAGTTTATTGCTTGGCATTGCCTACGCCTTGATCATTGGCAACCAGTATCAGGTACGTACCCATTGGGCCTCTGGATTAATATTGAAAACCAGCATTGTCATGCTGGGCCTGAGCATTAATCTGGTTGAAGTTTATGAGACGGCGAAATCCAGCTTTGTGATTACCTTAATCACGATTGCCTTTGCGCTTATTACTGGCACCCTGCTGGGAAGACTGTTTAAGGTGGAGCAATCACTGGCTTTTTTAATATCGAGCGGTACCGCCATTTGCGGAGGCAGCGCGATAGCTGCCGTTGCGCCGGCGATAAAAGCACAGCCTGGACACGTCATCGTTTCGATCACCGTTGTTTTTTTACTCAATGCTGCAGGACTACTCCTGTTTCCTCAAATTGGTAGTTGGCTCGGTTTAGGACAAACAGAGTTTGGGCTTTGGGCTGCGCTGGCAATACATGATACCAGTTCTGTCGTTGGTGCTGCTGGGAGTTTCGGGGATGAGGCGCTTGCGGTCGCTACAACGGCAAAACTTGCCAGAGCGCTCTGGATAGTTCCGTTGGTTTTGTTGGCCAGCACTCTTTTTCATCAGGATAGTCGAAAATTCAGCGTGCCGCTTTTTATTGTATTCTTTTTGGTCGCTAGCGCGCTAACCTCTTTCATTGATTTGCCGAAGCCATTGGTTGAATGGATTCCTACTTTGGCTAAGACGGGCATGGTCGTGAGTCTGTTCCTGATCGGCGCTGGATTCAGTCAATCGACGCTATCAGGTGTTCAATGGTCAGCCTTGTGGCAAGGTATCTTTTTGTGGATACTTGTCTCCCTGTTTTCCCTGGGGTTAATTTTTTACCTCTGATTGGTCGCTAAATCCTTATGCTAAGCTATCCACAAATTAATCGACACGCTGAAATCCGTGGTGACGAGTCTGCAGTAACGTCCCTGTTCAATACACCACAAAGTAGCATTATTCTTTGGCATCAGGGAAAAGTGATCACCCAAAATGAACAGCTGGTATTTTTTACTCGTCATGAAATCGAACAACTTGCGGAAACCTTTGCTTTTCAGCTTTATCTCGGAAAAGACCAGCAACAAACTTACTTTGCCTGTTATCTTGAGCAACTGCCTGACGAATTAGCGGCATACCAGCTGGTTAATGTGCGCACTGCAGGTTTATTTGTTAATCAACAGGAACTCGGACTACTGTTCTATGCACAGGGATTATTCAACTGGCACAAAGGGCACGGATATTGCGCAAATTGCGGTCACACCACCGAAATTACTAATTCTGGTCATGCACGCCGTTGTGAAAACTCAAACTGCCAAAAACAACATTTTCCTCGGATCGAACCTGCGGTCATTTTCTCAGTCATAAACAATTGTGAATCGGAATCTAGAATATTGTTAGCAAGACAGGGCGCCTGGGACGAAAATCGCTATTCGGTACTCGCTGGATTTGTCGAAGCAGGTGAATCACTAGAGAACGCCGTTAGACGCGAAGGATTTGAGGAAGTCGGTCTAGTCATCGACGAAGTAAGTTACGTCGCGTCACAACCCTGGCCATTCCCAAGTTCGTTAATGTTAGGTTTCGAAACTGAAACAAGTGAGCATGAGATCCGTCTTATTGACGAAGAAATTGAAAAAGCGATCTGGGTTACTGCATCGGAAATGAAAAGTAAAATACAATCTGGCCACCTTAAGCTCCCCTATTCCGTCTCAATAAGTTGGCACCTGATCGATCGTTGGTTTAACGATCAGACCGGCGATTCGCTGCGAAACATCACCGATTAAGGGGTTCAATGCAAAATTTTCTCAAAACGCGACCTAAGTCAGCAAGAATAATAAAATCAATTGTATCGCTACTTATGTACAGCGTTGTAGTGTACGGGGTAGTTTGGTGGCAACAACGGGATATGCTAGCAACTGACCAGCCCATAACATCACCAGAATTGCATTTATTGGATATCAACGGCAAGGCTTTTCATTACCAATTTGATAACGGGCAAACGGATACACTGGTCTATTTCTTTGCGCCCTGGTGTAATATTTGTCATCTGTCTATTGATAATATCGAATCGCTGAAAAACTCGAAACTCACCGAATTAACTATCGTTGCGATTGCACTTGACTGGCAGTCAATCGAAGAGGTTGAGGCGTTTCTCGCAGAGCACCAACTGACTATGCCTATTCTGCTTGGCACACGGCAAATTCAGCAAGATTTTCAGATTTCAGCGTTTCCAAGTTATTACCTGGTGGATAAATCGGGCAACATTCGAGCGAAAAATAAAGGTTATACGAGTGAAATAGGAATGACATTGGCGATTAATCTAAACCGCTAATTTTACTGAGCCTATTATGATTTTAACTGAGTAAAAATTGGCTTTTCTGCGACCGGCTTCCAGCGATAATAAATTTGAGTTTCACTGGATTCAGTACAGGATCCGCAACTGCTGCTACAGCTACCTGAAAATTCAGATTTGACGACCCGTCCTTTTTTGATCCATTGTTCTAGCATCGATAACATCACCGATTCAGAAACATAAAAATGACGGGCGAGATCAGTTAAAGACATTTGCTCTCGCTCGATCAAAAGCTGTTTTATATCCATCAGCATGTTACTACACCTCCACCGCGACAGGTTTACCAATGGCCGGCTGATTGCCCTTGTAGCGAAGATAACCAAACACCGCTAAATGCATACTGACAAATAACCCTATCCAACCGAGTGCCGGCCCAGTCGCCGTCGCCAGTTGACCTAGTTGGTATGCGATGGTCGCAATACTATAAGCCAGAAATGTTGACCAAAGCACGATAAACCCTGTCCACTTGGCGCCCGTTTCTTTTAAAGTCGCGCCCAATGCAGACACACAGGGAGAGTAAAGTAGGATAAATAACAAATAAGAAAATGCACCAAGTGTCCCGTCGAAAGCCGATTTAAGAACATCAAACAGCGTTGCATTGATCTCCTGGTCAGCCGCGATTCCTTCTAAATCATTAACGTCGCCCACGTCCATACCGACAGGATCGGTTAAGGCATCTTCCAGACCCATAAGGTTTTCAGGAATAGTCTCGACCGCGGCGGTCAGTTTAGCCGACAAACTAAACTCAACCTCAGCTTCTGTGGTCGCACTATTTAATTGGCTGGAATAAAGCGCATCGATAGTTCCAACGACAACTTCTTTAGCAAATATACCGGTAAAAATGCCGACTGTTGCAGGCCAATTATCTTCTTTGACACCCATAGGCGCAAAAATCGGTGTTATTGATTTACCGATATTGGTTAAAACAGATTTTTCGCTATTTTCATTTCCGAATGATCCATCCGTACCAATCGAATTCAAAAAACTTAACCCAATTACAACAATCACAATAAGCTTACCTGCCCCCAACACAAACGAGCTGAGTTTCTCCCAGGTTTTAATTAGCACATTACGCAAGTTAGGCAAATGATAAGCGGGCAACTCCATCACGAAAGGTGTATTTTCGCCTTTTAGAAGGGTATTTTTAAGAACAATGCCGGTAAATACTGCGATTGCAATACCGATCATATAAAGTGCAAAAACCAGATTCTGGGCGTTTTCAGGAAAGAAGGCCGCACCAAATAAAATATAGACTGGCAAACGCGCACCACAGGAAATAAAGGGGCTCATCATAACCGTCATTATTCGATCTTTTTGGTACTCTAACGATCGGGTCGCATAAATAGCCGGCACCGTACAACCAAAACCGACCATCAGCGGAATAAAAGATTTTCCCGGTAAGCCGATTGACTGCATAAATCGATCCATCACAAAGGCTCCGCGAGCGAGATACCCGGTATCTTCCAATACAGACAGAAATAAATATAAGCTGGCAATGATTGGGATAAATGTCGACACGACCTGGACACCGCCACCGACTCCGTTTGCTAAAATAGTGACTAGCCATGCAGGTAAACCGAGATCTGAAAGCCAGATTGCCCCGCCTTCAACCAGAATTGCACCTACCGCCTGGTCAAAAAAGTCGATAAACGCGCCACCAAACTGGATTGTAAATAGAAACATCAGGTAGGTGACAAAAAGGAACAGTGGTACACCGAGATATTTGTTGAGGAAAACGCGGTCAAGCTTAACTGATAGATTCCTTGAAACCTGACCTTTCTTGTTGACGCATGTCTCAATCCAATAAAGGATTTTGTTAAATCGCGCCTCGGCTATCGCGATATCAATATCATCACCGTAATGCTGTTGAACCGGGCCAGAAATAGCTTTCACTTTATCATGTACATCGGCTGGTAAATCAAACGGTTTTTCCTCGAGCAGACTAAGCGCTAGCCATTTGGCACGAACACCTCTTTTTTCCGCATAATCGACCAGATAAGTTTTAAGTTGGTCGTAAGTTGTTTTGAGTGGTTCTTCAAAATCAAGTTCAAAATCAAGAATGTGCGCCGGTGACTGCAGGGTTTCCACAATAGGCTTTTTAATGGCTTCGCTATTGCGGGTTTTACTCGCCGACATCGGAATAACAGGACACCCAAGCAGCAGTGATAACTCATCGGTATCAATCTGAATGTTGCTTGATTTGGCGACATCCATCATATTCAAAATGATAAGCATTGGCTTACCCATTTC
>Ga0209475_10000444_pt1 | contig 87892 bp, 70 predicted proteins | sample tdDd471_FD_187128 | JGI IMG/M metagenome (GOLD analysis project Ga0209475, IMG submission 187128) | Marine sediment microbial communities from the Atlantic coast under amendment with organic carbon and nitrate - tdDd47.1 (SPAdes)... | ecosystem: Environmental > Aquatic > Marine > Coastal >... | reverse complement strand
GCGTCTCGGGATTAAAGCACGCCAGAGTCATGGCGCCGGTCCTGCTGACGGCCTTTTCCACGCGAAGTTCTTCGGCCACCCTGCCCCTGACCATCAGTCGCATTGAAAACGGCGCCGGCGTGAGCAACCGGATTTCCAGCTTTGTGCTCCCTTTGGGCGCCACGGTGAACATGGACGGCACCGCCCTGTATGAATGCGTGGCGGCGCTGTTCATCGCCCAGGCCTACGGCATGGAACTGGGCTTCGCGGCCCAGGTGATCGTGGTGCTCACGGCGCTGCTGGCCAGCATCGGCGCCGCGGGCATTCCCGCCGCCGGTCTGGTGATGATCTCCATCATTCTGGACGCTGTGGGCTTGCCTTTGGAGGGGATTGCCCTCATTCTGGCCATCGACCCGGTGCTGGACATGTGCCGCACCGCCGTGAACGTGTGGAGCGACAGTTGCGGCGCCGTGGTCGTCGCCCGCAGCGAGGGCGAAACCGGGGTTCTGGCGGATTCGTAAACCTTTTGTAAATAGGTGCAACGCGTCCGCCGTCTGATCGTATTGAAATTGTCTGTTTTTTAACGAGTTGAACCGACATCCAGGGAGTCGTCCTCTTGACTATCGATCCGGAATTCGACCAGGGTATGGGACCCGACTCATCGGCCGGCCTTCTGCTTCCCCCCTGGGAGCGCAAGGAGCGCTACGGCTTTCTCAACGCCTTGTACCTGACCATCAAGGACGTGCTCCTGGCGCCCGGTCGCTTCTTCCACCGCATGCCCACCGCCGTGGGGATGACCCAACCCCTCCAGTTCGCCATCGTGGTGGGCGTGATTGCCACCTTCGTGGCCTGGATGTGGTCACTGGCCAGCAGTTCGGTGCGGGTCCTGTTCGCGGAGAACATTTCCGACGTCATCGGCGACCCGGTCCTAAGCTTCTTCATTTTCCTGTTCAGCCCCATCCTGGTGGGCCTGGGGGTTTTTCTGCAGGCCGGCCTGACCCACCTCATGCTCATGCTCCTGGGGGGAGACAAGATGGGCTTCGAGGCCACCTTCCGCGTGTCCGCCTACGGCGAGGCGGCCTCCGTCCTGCTGCTGGTACCGGTCTGTGGATCTTTCCTCGCGGTGATCTGGTCCCTCGTCATCACCATCATCGGCCTTTACAGCATCCATGAGATCGAGCCCTGGAAAGCCGTGGTGGCCATCCTTCTGCCCATGGTCTTCTGTTTCACGATTATCGGGGGCAGTTTCGTGGCCCTGTTGGCCACCGGCTTGAATTAGTGAAGCGGGTTCCCGAGCGGCATCCCCTGCCTCGACTGCTGGTTTTTCCCCTGGGTCTCCTGGCCGTCGCCGGCTTGGCCCTGGCCCGGTTTTTCCCGGCTCAACTGCTGAAAATCACCTTCTGCCCCTTGCGTTCGGTCACCCATATCCCCTGTCCCACCTGCGGCAGTACGGCGGCCGCCACGTGCCTGGCGGCGGGCGAGCCCCTGGCGGCCCTGGCGACGAACCCCCTGATGGTCCTGGTTGGGGCCTGCCTGGCGGTGTGGAGTTTGCACGCCCTCGCCGCCACCTTTGTGCCGGCCTGGCGCTTCAGCCTTGACGTCAGTCCCCGCGAAAAAAAGGCCGCCAGTTACCTGACGGCCTTGATCATCGTAGCCAATTGGGTCTATCTGCTGCTTCGCTAGTACTCCGCCAACAGCTTCCGGGCAATCACCAGGCGCTGGATCTCGCTGGTGCCCTCGTAGATCCGCGTAACACGCACGTCGCGGTAGTAACGCTCCACCGGATACTCCTTGCAGAAACCATAGCCGCCGTGGATCTGGACCGCGCTGTCCGACGCCCGCCAGGCCGCCTCCGTGGCCGCCACCTTGGCCATGGCCGCCTCCTTGGTGAACGGATGGCCGTTGTCCTTGAGCCAGCAGGCGTGGTAGCAAAGCAGGCGCGCCGCCTCCAGTTCGGTGCCCATGTCGGCGATCATGTTCCGAATGGTGGGCTGGGAACTGATGGGCTGGCCGAACTGCACCCGTACCTTGGCGTACTTGATGGCCTCCTCCAGGCAGGCCATGCCGATGCCCAGAGCCTGGAAGGCAATCCCGATGCGTCCGCCGTCCAGGGCCGTCAACGCCACGCGCAAACCCTCCCCTTCCTCACCCAACAGGTGGGTGGCCGGCACCCGGACATCCTCGAAATCGATGGTCACCGTATCGCTGGCGCGCAGGCCCATCTTGTCTTCCTTTTTGGCCACGCTCAGCCCCGGAGTGTCCCGCTCCACCAGGAAGGCGTGGGTGTCCTTGTGCCCGACGGTGCCGGGCGTGCGGGCCACGACCACGTAGAAGGCCGCCCGCGATCCATTCGTCACGAAGCACTTGCTGCCGTTCAGAACGTAGTGATCGCCGTCCCTGGCCGCGGTGGTGGTCAGGCTGGCGGCGTCGCTGCCGGCCCCCGGTTCGGTCACGCAGAAAGCCGCGATTTCGCCAGCGGCCATGCGGGGCAGGTATGTCTCCTTCACCGAATCGGAGCCGAACATGGCCACGGGGTAGGACCCCACACTGTTGTGCACCGTGAGCATCACGCTCACGCCGGCGCTCACCTTGCTCAATTCCTCGATCACCAGCCCATAGGTCAGGGTGTCCACATCCAGCCCGCCGTACGCTTCGGGGAAGCTGAGGCCGAAGAACCCGTTGGCGCGGATCTTGTCGACCAGATCCTCGGGCATGTGGTTTTCCTCATCCATCTGATGGGCCAGCGGCGCGATCTCCTGACGGGAGAAGTCCCGCACCATGTCCCGGAACATTTTCTGGTTTTCGTTCAGTTCGAAATTCATGTCGTCTCCATGAGTCGGGTCCTCTGCAGGGCGATAAGTATCCGGGCCGTCCTACCAGGGCGACGACCAGCGGCTTCCCAGCCCCGGCCCCAGCAGGATGGCGTTGATCAGCATGCGTTCGGTATCCTTCATCCAGCGGCGGTAGGCCGGGTTGCCGACGAAGAGCACCACCTGTCCCCGTCCCACCGACTCGCGCGTGACAAAAGCGGTGTGGGTGATGCGTGCGGCGGCCTCGGGCCACAGCAGACCGCCCAGGTGCAACCGGTCCATCTCCGGAAACACAGCGCTCACGGTGACGGGCGTTTCGGCGATCAGGGTATCGTCGCCGCCGAACCAGACGGTGGCTTCCTCGCCCAGACCGTAGTTGAGCCAGGACTCGGTGTCCAGATCCACCCGCAACAGGGCGCCCTGGGGCATGAAGCCCCGCAGGCGGGCGTCGGCCCGGGCCAGATCCTCGGGCGTGGCGGTCTTGCGTCCCGCCGGCAGGACCTCGGTCAACCAATCGGCCATGGCCACGGGCGCGGCGTCCAATGGGCGCCCCTGTTCAAAGCCCGCGGCGAACGGCCGGGCCCCCGCCCCGAGCACAGGCGCCACATTGAAGAGATCGGCCCCGGTGGCCGAGGGCTTCGGCTTGGCCTCGGACTTGCCGTTGGCACCGGCCACCTGCAGCCCCACGGCGGTGGGACGGCCGGCCAGGCGGGCTTCCAGGGCAGTGAGACTCCACACCGGCGAGGCAAAATCCTCCAGAACCTGGCCGCGGAAACGCGCGGACGTCAGGTTCGTGGCAGGGTCGGCCAGCATACGGGCGCCGCCGTCGAAACCGATGGCCGTGCCGCCGCCCCGCACCCAGTCGCGCAGAACTTCCAGACCCCCTTCGCCCAGCAGTTGGCGATAGGCGCCGGGCCCGCCGTAGATGGGCGGGAAGACCAGCACATTGTAACGGGAAAGATCGGTGCGGCCCAGCCGGCCGATATCCAGGCTGGAGAACCGCAGGTTGAGGTCCTGGTCCAGCAGGTGCCAAACCGACCCGAAGGCCGTGGGACTGACGGGCATGCCGGCCAGCACACCCACCTTGGGCGCCACCAGGACGCGGAATTCTGAACCGCCCAGTTCCGGGCCGTCTTCGGTGAGGCTGCTGCCGGTGGCGAAGGGCTGCACCCCGTGGCGGACGGCGATGTCCTGCACCACCTCACCCACGTTGTCGGCATTCCCTTCCCGGCGAATGACCAGGGCTCCGGGATGGAACAGGTGGCCGGCCAGGGTGAAGGGCTTGCGGGACACGCGGACCGTGACGTCGGCGGCGAACAGATCGGCGAGGGCGGCCATGGCCCGCACGGGGTCCGCGTCGATGATGAGAGAGGTGAAATCCCCGTCCACCGGCGTCACCGACGGCCCCGTCATGGCGGTCCAGGGTTGCCAATCACCCTTGGGAGCGGTCTTGGCCCAACCGGCCTGCAAACCGCTGGCCAGAGGCAACGACCAGGCGGTGGTGTCGTACAGGCGGCTGCCCTTGCCCGTCTCGATATATTCCCGCTCCTCCTGGAAGAAGCTCGTCTCCATGGGCACATGCGGATCCAGCAGCACCCGGGCCATGGCGCCGGCGGGCTGATCCAGACGCACCAGAATCGTCCCGGCGGGCAGGGCGGGCTTCAGCGCCTGGCCGGTCCGCACGTCGGTGAGTTTGACGGCCTTGTCCGCGTCCGCCGGCAGGGTCTCGAGGGTGATGCCCTGGGCCGCCAACGCAGCGGCCAACCGGGGCAGGCGGTCGGGGTGGCGGGCGTCGGGCAGGATCACCCAGGCCCCGATGAAGTCGCGGCGATCGGCGGCGGCCCGGCGGGCGGCCGCGTGGTCGGCCAGCACCTGGGGCGCGTGGCCGGCCAGGGTGGTCAGGTTGGCCACCGAGCTGGTGGTCTGGTGCTCCACCGCCTGGGCAAACGTGCGCACCGTTCCACCGCGCTTGCGCACCAGCGTGCCGCTGGTGCGCGACATCTCGTAGAGAATACCCACCGCCCCCTGGTAACTGGCCCAGGAGGACCCGTAGCCCGGAAAGAATTCCTCGTTCCACTCGCCGTTGAAATAGGGATAACCGCGCCCGTCCAGGGCCTTGGCCTGATCCGTGGAGAAGGTCAGTTCCCACTGCTGGGTATTGGCCGGCAGATGGGGATTGAACGGATGCCGCGGCGGCGGAAACAGATAGGTCGAATTGGCGCCCATCTCGTGGCTGTCCACCAGCAACTGGGGCAGCCAGCCGGAAATCACTTCCGTGCGCCGGCTCTCGGGCTGGCTCAGGGTGAACCAGTCGCGATTCAGATCGAAGAGGTAATGGTTGCCCCGGCCCCAGGGCCAGACGTTGGCGTGGGACAGGTCGTCCTGGTCGGGATTGGCCCGACGGTGGGCGAAGCTGATGTTCTGGGCCAGGTAACGGGCGCGCCCGTCCGGATTCTCACAGGGGTCGATCAGAATGACCAGCTTTTCGCGCAGGTCCACCGCCGCCGCATCCGTCCCCGCCACCAGCCGATAGGCCAGAGCGGCGGCCGCGTCGGTGCTGCTCAACTCGTCCCCGTGGATGCCGTAGGCCAGCCAGGCCACGGCCTTCTGACGGCCCGCCAGTTGAGTCCGACCGTCAATGCGCGCGGCGTGTTGCGTCCGGAAAGCGTCCAGGTCCGCGATGGTCGCCGGATCACTGACCGCCAGGTACACCAGCGGCCGATCCTCGTGGCTGCGGGCGTACTCCACCAGGCGGGCGTTTTCCGAAGCCTCAGCCAGGACCTGAAAAAAGGCCAGCACCTCGTCCGGGCGCAGGGGCCTCTGTCCCGGCTCCACACCGGTGACCTGCACCTGGGTGGGCAGGTCGGTATCGAATTGCGCTCCGGGGAAGAGCTGTTCCAGGCCGATGGGCGACACGCCCTCATTGAGGGTGCCGGCCCAGGCGGCGGGTCCGCCGAGCAGGAACAGAAACAGGACAGGACAAAGCATCCGGAGTAAACGCTGGGGCATGAATCGCTCCTGACAGGAAGGGGCATAGGGCGGCGGGAACGGAATCTGAAACTCAGTGGCCGTATCCTACCACAGAGCGTGGGTCGCGCCAATAGTCAGCCGGTAAAAAGGATGTGCAATAATCGACTTAAAGGGGAGCCGGGGCGCTTAAACAGGCGTGGGGAGCACCAGGCTGTCGACGGCCTCCACCATCTCCACCGTGCGCAGCGGTTTGGTGAGATAGGCGTTCATCCCGGCCGCGAGACAGGCGGCCGCGTCTTCCGGGCTGGCATCGGCGGTCAGGGCGATGACGGGAATATCCGGCCGGCCGTAGCCGCCGCCGCGGATCAGCCGCGTGGCCTCCAGGCCGTTCATGCCGGGCATTCGCACGTCCATGAACACGAGATCAAAGTCCCCGGTTTGAAGGGCGTCCAAAGCCAGTTCCGCGTCGTCCGCCATGACCGGGTCGAACCCCAGTTTTCGCATCAGTTTTCCGGCCACCACCTGGTTCATGCGATTGTCCTCGGCCACCAGGACCCGCAGACCGAAATTTCGTTGGTGGGCAACCGCCGGCGCGGAGGCCACCTCGGCCGACGACATCGCCAGGGTGATATCGGCCTGGAACTCGGAGCCCACGCCCACCTCGGAGCGGACCATGATCTCCCCCCCCATGAGCACGGCCAACTGCCGGCTGATGGCCAGGCCCAGGCCCGTCCCGCCGTAAAGCCGGGTGGTGGAATTGTCAGCCTGTTCAAACTGGTCGAAAATGGCTTCCAGGCGATCCTCAGGAATGCCCACCCCGGTATCGCGAATCGTCAGGCTCACATTGCCCCGTCCCGCCTCCAGGTCAGCCCGACAAATGAGCCGCACTTCCCCCTGCTCGGTGAACTTGATGGCGTTGCCCAACAGGTTGAAGGCGATCTGCCGCACCCGGGTGGGATCCCCCACAAAGGCCGTGCTGGCCCCGGGAAGATAATCGAACTCCAGCGCCAGGCCCTTCTCGGTGGCGGAGCTCTTGAGCAGTTGGATCACGTCCTGGAGGATTTGCTTCAGGTTGAAGGGCACCACTTCCAGGGTGAGCTTACCTGAGGAAATCTTGGAGTAATCCAGAATGTCGTTGATGATGGTCAGCAGGGAATCCGCGCTGCGGGTGATGATCTCCAACTGCTCCTGCTGGCTGTCGTCGAGGTCGGAATCGCCCAGGACCTCCGCCATGCCCAGGATTCCGTTCATGGGCGTCCGGATTTCGTGGCTCATGTTGGCCAGGAACTCCCCCTTGGCCAATTCCGCGGCCCGGGACCTCTCCAACTGGCGTTCAAGACGGCCCTGAAGTTCCTGGATGCGCTGCATGTTCTTGAGGTAGGCCAGGGGCAACATGATCAGGCCCACGACCAGCCCCATCCCCAGAGTGCGATGTTCGATCCAGAAGGGGTTGGATCCCATGAGGTGGGCCAGCCCGGCGCAGGACATGAGGGCTCCGCCCACCAGGAACGGCACGCCGAAGCGAAGCCCATTGCCGATGATGATCCACAGGTAAACCGAATAGAAAAACGGCGACAGGCTGCCGATGGCGTCGAAAGACACCGTGACGATGGCAATATCCGTCGCCAGGGTCAGCCACCGACGGCCCTGAAGCTTGCCCACCGTGGCCCGCACCCAGTAGAACCAGGCCACGGCGAACCCCAGGTAGCCCGTCACCAAACCCAGGGCGTTCCTGATGGCTCCGGCGTCCCGTTCACTCTCCCTCGAAATCAACATGCTGCCCGCAATGGTCAGCAGGCACAGGGAGGTCAGACCGATCCTGACCAGGGATTGCCGGCGTTCTTCCAGATGTGTGTTTTTGTTGGTTTGGCCCAAAGGCACAATCTCCCCAGTGATGGTTTCCCGTTTCTTCGGCGAAACCAGGGATTCCTTTAGAGCAAAAAGCAAAAGACAGCCCGCGAATAACCTGAAAAATCAGGTAGATATGGCGGGCTGTCCCTAACGGCTTGCTATCAAGTCAGATCAGGATTTAAACACTCCTGGATCCACTCTTCTATTTTTTCAACTCCATGGCGCTGATCACCATTCGCTGGGCTTCGCTGGTGCCCTCATAGATTTCGGTGATCTTGGCGTCGCGGAAATGGCGCTCCACCGGGTACTCCTTGGAGTAGCCGTTGCCGCCGAACACCTGCACCGCCTCGTTGGTGATGAAGTGGCTGGCTTCGCTGGCATACAACTTGGCCATGGCCGCCTCCTCACTGTAGCGACCGCCCTGGTCCTTGGCCCAGGCCGCACGATAGGTCAGCAGACGGGCCGCGTCCAGGCGCGTGGCCATGTCCGCGATCTTCCACTGGATCGCCTGGAACTTGCAGATGGGCCGGCCGAACTGCTCCCGTTGCTTGCTGTAGGCCAGCGCCGCCTCGTAGGCCGCCGCGGAGATTCCCAGAGCCTGCGACGCAATGCCGATACGCCCGCCGTCCAGGGTGCTCATAGCGATCTTGAAGCCCGTGCCCTCTTCCCCCAGCACCTGGGCCGACGGCACCCGAACATTGTCGAAGGCCAGCTGGGCTGTATCCGAAGCGCGGATGCCCATCTTGTCCTCCTTGCGGATGACGGAGAACCCTTCCGCGTCGGACGGCACGATAAAGCAGCGGATGCCCTTGTGCCCCTTGTCGGCGTCGGTCTGGGCGAAGACCAGAAGGGTGTCGGCGTTGGCCCCGTTGGTGATGAAGTTCTTCATCCCGTTGAGGATCCAGTCGTCGCCGTCGGCCTTGGCCACGGTGGCCTGGGCGGCGGCGTCGGTCCCGGCGCCGGGTTCGCTGAGGCAGTAGGCCCCCAGCTTCTGCCCCTTGGCCAGCGGGGTGAGCCATTCCACCTTCTGCGCTTCGGTGCCGTAGGTCTCCAGCGGCCAGCACACCAGCGAGTTGTTCACGGACATGATCACGCCGGTGCTCGCGCAGGCCTTGCTGATCTCCTCCATGGCCACCACGTAGCACACGCTGTCCAGGGCGGCGCCGCCGTATTTTTCGGCCACGTTCATGCCCAGGAAGCCCAATTCACCCATCTGCTTGACGGCCTCGGCCGGGAAGCGCTCCTCCTCGTCTATTTCCGCGGCGATGGGTGCCACCACCCGAGCGGCGAAGTCACTGGCCGCGTCCTTGATCATGCGCTGCTGTTCAGTCAGTTCAAACTGCACGACGGTCTCCTCGGATATGGGTCCCTATGCGTAGTCGTAAAAGCCCTTGCCGGATTTGCGGCCCAGGTAGCCGGCGTCGACCATTCTCCTGAGCAGCGGACAGGGGCGGTACTTGCTGTCGCCGAAGCCGTCGTACAGCACTTCCATGATGTCCAGACAGATGTCCAGACCGATGAAATCGGCCAGCGCGAGCGGGCCCATGGGATGGGCCATGCCCAGCTTCATCACCGTGTCGATGGCGTCCTTGTCGGCCACGCCCTCCATGAGGCAGTACACAGCCTCGTTGATCATGGGCATGAGCACGCGGTTGCTGATGAAGCCCGGGTAGTCCTGCACCGTGACGGGCACCTTGCCCAGGTCCTGACTCCACTGGGTGACCTTGGCGAGGGTCTCCTCGCTGGTGGCCTGCCCGCAGATGACCTCCACCAGTTTCATGATGGGCACCGGGTTCATGAAGTGCATGCCGATGACCTTGTCGGCGCGCTTCGTGACGCCCGCAATCTTGGTCAGGCTGATGCTCGAAGTATTGGAAGCCAGGATGGTGTCCGGGCCGCAAACCTCATCCAGCTTGGTGAAGATGTCCCGCTTCACTTCGAAATTCTCAAAGACGGCCTCCACGACCAGATCGCTGCCGGCCGCGTTTTCCAGACCGACCACGGCGTTCAGGCGGCCCAGGGTGGCCTTGGCCTCATCGTCGGTGATCTTTTCCTTCTTCACCATGCGGCCGAGGTTTTTCTCAATGGTGCCCATGGCCCGGTCCAGGGGGGCCTGGTCCACGTCGATCAGGTTCACGTCGTTGCCGAACTGGGCGAACACCTGGGCGATGCCGTTGCCCATGGTTCCGCCGCCGATTACCGATACCTTCATTGGACTGTCCTTTCAGGTCCGCCTTACGGCAGGGAAATGGCCATGCTCACGGCGTCGCCGCCGCCCAGACACAGACTGGCGATGCCGTCGTTCACTTTGCTGTCCTCCATGGCGTGCAGGAGGGTCACGAGGATGCGGGCGCCGGAGCAGCCGATGGGATGCCCCAGGCTCACGCCGCCGCCGTTCACGTTCACGGTGGAGTCGTCGAGCTCGAGAGCCCGCACCACGCCCAGGCTCTGGACGGCGAAGGCTTCGTTCAATTCATAGAGGCCGTAGTCGCCGGGCGCCTTGCCGGTTTTCTTCAGCAGGTTTTTCACCGATGTGACCGGCGCCATCATGACCTCGTGGGGCTCCACGGCGCCGGTGCTGGCACCTTCGATATAGGCGCGGATGGTCAGGCCGTTCTCCTTGGCGAAATCCTCGCTGCAGACAAGCAGGGCCGCCGCGCCGTCGTTGATGCTGGAGGCGTTGCCGGCGGTCACGGTGCCGCCGTCGCGCTTGAAGGCGGGGCGCAGTTTGGCCAGCTTCTCAGCCGTGGTCCCGTCGCGGGGACCTTCGTCGCGGGCCACAACCACGGGATCGCCCTTGCGTTGGGGCACCTCCACCGGAATTACTTCCCTGTCGAACTTGCCGGCTTCCCACGCCGCCACCGCGCGCTGGTGGCTGCGGGCGGCGTAGGCGTCCTGGTCTTCGCGGCTCACGTTGTAGGTCTCGGCCACCCATTCGCCGGTCATGCCCATGTGGAAGTTGTTGTAGATGTCCCAGAGGCCGTCGTGCACCAGCAGATCCGTGACCTTGCCGTCGCCCAGTCGCAAACCGTTGCGGGCCTTCATCAGGGCGTAGGGGATCTGGCTCATGTTTTCGAAGCCGCCCGCGATGACACAGTCCTTGTCGCCGGCGCGGATAGCCTGGTCGGCCAGGGCCACCGCTTTCAGACCGGAGCCGCACACCTTGTTCACCGTCATGGCGCTGCAGGCAGCGGGCACGCCGCCGAAGATGGCGGCCTGGCGGGCAGGATTTTGCTGCAGACCGGCCTGGCACACGTTGCCCATGATGACTTCATCGATCTTGGCCGGGTCCAGCCCTGTCCGCGCGATGACCGCCTTGACGCAGGCGGCGCCCAGTTCAGGCGCCCGCACCGAAGCCAGCCCGCCCCCGAAGGTGCCGATGGGCGTGCGCACGGCCTCACAGATCACAGATCGTTTCGACATGTTGGTCCCTTTCTTTGCCGGCTGGGCCGGTGACTGGCAATCTACTCCGAAAATTCGTGTCGGCCGATGACCATGCGCTGGATCTCGCTGGTGCCTTCGCCGATGGTGCAGAGCTTGGCGTCGCGGTACATGCGCTCCACCGGATACTCGCGGGTGTAACCGTAGCCGCCCAGCACCTGGATGGCCCGGTCGGTGACGAACATGGCCGTTTCGCTGGCGTGCAGCTTGGCCATGGCCGCCATCTGGCTGAAGGGCTCGCCGCAATCCTTGAGACGGCAGGCCTCGTACATGAGCTGACGGGAGGCCTGAATCTGGGTGGCCATGTCCGCGATCATGAACTCGATGGCCTGAAACTCCGCGATGGGCTTGCCGAACTGCCGGCGCTCCTTGGCGTAGGCCCGCGCGGTCTGATACGCCCCTTCGGCCAGGCCCAGGGCCACCGCGGCGATGGAGATGCGCCCGCCGTCCAGGGTCTGCATGAAGTACTTGAAGCCGGCCCCTTCTTCGCCCAGCAGCAGATCCGCCGGCACCCGGACGTTCTCCAGGGTGAGGGGCGCCGTGTCCGAGGCCCGCATGCCCAGCTTGTCTTCCTTCTTCTCGACGGTGAAACCGGGCGTGTCGGTGGGCACGATAAAGGCACTGATCCCGGTGCTGCCAGGCGCCTCGGTATCGGTCTTGGCGGTGATGATGAGGGCGGCGGCATAGTGGCTGTTGGTGATCCACATCTTGTTGCCGTTCAGGACCCAGTGGTCGCCGTCCAGCACCGCGGTGGTGCGCGTGCCGCCGGCGTCGCTGCCCGCCTCGGCCTCGGTGAGTCCGAAACTGAGCAGGCTCTCCCCCGCAGCGGCCGCAGGCAGGAAGCGCTGCTTCTGCGCCTCGGTACCCAGCGCCGCGATGGGCCAGCAGCCCAGACTGTTGTGGGCCGCGACCGTCAGGCCGTGGCTCCCGCACACGCGACTGACCTCTTCCACCACCAGGGCGTAGCTGGTGATGTCGGCCCCCACGCCGCCGTAGGCTTCGGGCACGGTTAAGCCCAGGAATCCGAGGCTGCCCATTTCCTTGACGGTGGCCTCGGGGAAGGTCCCGGACGCGTCTATTTCCGCGGCGATGGGCGCCAGTTTGGTATTGGCAAAATCACGCGCCATCTGGCGGATCATTTTCTGATTTTCATTGAGTAGCATGGGGTCTCCCGACCGTCCAAGGAGTCCGGTCCGCTCTCCACCCGGCGACCGGCACATCTCTGCATATTCCATTGATCGCAGATTATATCTTTTTCGGGGTTAATTAAAGGGAAATCCCCCATTTACGCCCGTTCCCCAGCGGAAATGCCGATATCCGCGCCTGACAGCCACCGGCACAAAAACAGGAGGAGCCGGGACTCCTTTCCCGGCTCCTTCCGGCGCCTTTTTCGGCCTTTCCGTGTGAGTGGCAGGATCAGCGGTAGAGGCTCTTCAGCCCGTCCCAGCTGGTGCGCTTCACCGGGACCAGGGGCGGGCAGTCATTCGGGGCCCCGGGGCTCGGCAAACAGCCCGACCCCAGGGGTTCCTGGCTTCCGGTATGCGGGTTCAAACCGTCGTACAGGGTCCAGGCCCCGGTGAGGGGATCCCGGCCGCTGCTCCGCTCGTCCTCCGCCTCGTGGTCCGTATAGGAAACGCTGTCGATCACCCGGTAGTCGATGCCGTCCCAGAACACCACCTCCACCGTGTCGCCGGTGTTGTTCAGGGACAATCCAGACACGGTCACCTCATTGTCCTGCTGCCAGGCCACCGCGTCACCGCCGTAGAAAACCATGACCTGACCCGGCTGAAGCAGGCCGGACATCTGCAGGTGGGGCGTATCGTCGGTGATGTCGCGCAGGTAGTAGGCGGCCAGGTTCTCCACCCCCGTGCCGTTGTTGTAGACCTCGACCCACTCGTCGTCGCGGTAGTTGGGCACACCGCTGCTGTTCCAGTCGGTTTCCGGATCGGCCATCAGTTCATTGATGACCACCGCGCCCAGGACCGGGGTGCCGAGGGCGAACACGATCAGGGACACGCACATGGCGATGGCCATCTTTTGGGCAATTGTCATGAGGAACTCGGATTTCCGGGAGGGATGAAAAGGGCATGAGCCCGCCCCATGCAGAAAGCGTACCACCGCCCAAGTCCCGCTCCGGCTCGACGCGACGGGCCGGCGCCTCATGAAAGGCCCCGCCGGTTGACGCCGTCCGCTGGTGGAGTAGACTCCGGGACACACTTCAACCGGGAGGACGGACATGGCCTTCGGCATCGGCGTCATCGGCGCCGGGACGCACGGCGCGCGGTATCTGCGACACGCCATCCAGGACGTGGACGGCATGGGCGCGACCGCCCTGTGCCGCCGGAATGCCGAGGCCGGAGCCGCCCTGGCCGGTGCGCTGGGGTGCCGGGCCTACACCGACGCCGCGGACCTGGTGGCCGACCCCGCGGTGGACGGCGTCATCATCTGCACGCCCCCGTCCACCCATTTCGAATTGGCCCGCGCGGTGCTCGCGGCGGGCAAGCCCCTCCTGCTTGAAAAGCCCATGACCGGCACCCTTGTGGAAGCCGAGCGTCTGGTGGAATTGGATGCCAGGGCCGATCACCGGCTCATGCTGGCCCAGACCCTGCGCTGGAATCCGGTCCTGTTGAAAGTGCGCGAATTGTGGTCGCGGCTGGGACCGGTGCGCCTGGTGCGGGCGGCCCAACGACTGGAGCCGACCCGGTTGCCCTGGCAACAGAATCCGGACGAGACCGTGGGCGGGTCGGTCCTGCTCACCGGCGTGCACATCTTCGACACGGTGCGTTGGCTGACAGGGGCCGAATTCACCACCGTGGATTCCCGTCAGGAACGGTATCTGAATCCGGTGGTGGAGGATTTCTTTCTGGCCCGGGCCCAGCTGAGCGACGGCGCCTGGGCGGATATGGAAGTGAGCAAGTTCACCCGCAGCCGGGCCTGCTGGCTGGAAGCGGTGGGCCAGGACGGTCAACTGTGGGCCGACTATCTGAACGGCGGGATCCGCCTGCGGGCCGGCGGCCAGGAGGAATATTTCGACATCTCAGCCAAGGTGCCCACCCTGCCCCAGGTCCTGGCCGCTTGGCTGAAGGCCGTCCGGGACGGCACGGCCCCGCCGGTCGGATCGGCGGACGGTCTGGCCACTCTCCAGGTGACCGAGGCCTGTTATGGCTCCGCCATCGCGAAGCGGGCCATGACCCTTGATTGAAATTGTGGAATCATTTATTCTCAGGTGTGTATCGGGGTGACCCCTGCTATCCAAACGCCTTAAGTGCAGGAGACTTCCATGAAGAAAATTTGTGTGCTGGTAATCGCCCTGGGCCTGCTCGGTCTGTCCGGCTGCTCCGATGACCCGACCGAACCCGTCAGCGGGGCCATCACCGGCCAGGTCCTCGATGGGGACGGTCAGCCGGTGGCCGGCGCGGCCCTCCTGGTGGAGTACGAAATGCCGGTCTTCCCGGCCGACAAGCCCATGACTCAAGTTAAATTCGAAATCCCCAAGCCGGGCGCCGCGCGCCTGTGGATCACCGAATCCTGCAGCGGGGAGACCATTCGGGTCCTGATGGACGACACCGTGGACGCCGGGACCCACGCCGTGACCTGGGACGGCACCGATACCGCAGGCCTGATCGTGACCAGCGGGGTTTACATTTACCACCTGGAATTCGACGGGGAGATCATCACCCGGGACCTGGTGCTGTTCCATGGCGGCTACGCGGCCGAGGCCGACCCGGATCACTACCGCCATCACGCCGTCAGCGGGGCCGACGGCCGCTTCCGCTTCGTCCAGGACTGCCTCCCCTTCGGGCACACCTCTGAGGGGACGGACGAACTGGGCAATCCCACCGGCACCTTCACCATCAGCCGCCGCGTCAACATCTACGCCCTGCACGCCGACCGGCCCACCGGCCAGTCCGGCTGGGTCACCGTGGACGAGACCGCCGGCGTCGACGTCACCGTCACCCTCTCCGACTAACAAAAGAGGGCTCCCCCGCGGGAGCCCTCCATCATATCAGCTGCGAGGCCGGATCAGCCGTTGACGATCCGCTCGATGCCGCCCCGGGCGATGGGGTGATACCCGTCGCTGTTGGCGGCGAAGACCTCGCCGGCCAGGGCCTTGGTGTCCGCGCCGGCCATGAGCGTACTGTACAGAGGCTTGAGGTACTTCATGCGCCCCACCTCGCTCAGGAACGACCGGATGCGGTCGTAGGCCGGGGTATAGCTGCTCGCCGCGGCGATGACCAGCCAGTTGCACAGGATCTCGCAATTGCCCTGGGCGGTGAGGTTGAAGTTGTCGTCCAGCCAGGCGCAGTCGGCCTCGGGCAGCTGCCGGGGCATGGCCTGCAGGAAGATCTGCCAGTCCTCGGGGCTCCAGGCCTTGGCCTCGGCCACGTCGGGGCGCGCTCCGTCGCTCCAGCCCTTGGCCATGGCCTCCAGTTTCACCAGTCGCTCGGAGGAAAACACCGGGGCGTTGTCCGGCAGTCCGGGCTGGTGGATCCACTGGTCGGCGCCCATCTTGGCCGCCGCACCCGGCAGTTCGTCATTCAGGAATTTCTCGAAGTCCGACGTCGTAATTGACGTAAAGCTAAAGTGTTCGATGTACTTCTTCACAAACGCATCGAAGCCATCGCGCCCCACCGTGTCCTCCAGCAGAGCCACGAAGAGGAAGCCTTTTTCGTAGGGCACCAGGGAGTAGAATTCGTCGGGATCCTTGCCGGAGCCGTCGGTCTTCAGCTTGGTGAAGGGAGAGTCCGCACCGAAGCTGTTCATGGCCTCCATCAGGCCGTTGCGTCCGATAGCCGCGCTGAGAGACTTGGCCTCCAGCCCGTACATGTTCTCCAGGATGCGGCGCTCGGCCCACACGGTGAAGCCCTCGTTGAGCCAGAAGTCGTCGATGGTGCCATTGGTCACCAGGTTGCCCGTCCAGCTGTGGGCCAGTTCGTGGGCCAGCACGTTCACCAGCGAGCGGTCGCCGGCCAGCAGGGTGGGCGTCAGGAACGTGAGGCGCGGGTTCTCCATGCCGCCGTAGGGGAAGCTGGGCGGCATGACCAGGAAGTCGAAGCGATCCCACAGGTAGGGGCCGAAGATCTCCTCGGCGCCCACGATCATTTTCTCCACCTCGGCGAACTCCCAGGCCGACTTCTCCAGCATTTCCGGCTCGGTGTAAACCGTGGAGCGAGGACCCAGGTCCTTTGACACCAGGTTGCCCACGGCAAAGGCGAAGAGGTAGGTGGGAATGCTCTGGGGCATTTCAAAAGCGAAAGACCGGAAGCCGGCCTTGTCCGCGGGGCCGACCTCACCGGGCGCGGCGGCCATGACCACGGTCAGGGCTTCGGGCACCGTCATGGTTGCCTGGAAGGTAATGCGAGCCAGCGGGCTGTCCTGACAGGGAATGATGCTGCGGGCGTGGATGGCCTGGCACTGGCTGAACAGGTAGGGATGCTCGCCCCCGGCGGTGAGCGCGGGTTCCAGCCACTGCAGGGCGCTGGCTTCGGGGCTGGTCACCGTCTCGACCACGAATTCCTCGGTGCCGGCGGGCAGATCCACTGTCAGGCGACTGCCCATCACGGGGTCGGCCTCGGCCAGGGTGAACGGCAGGTCGGTGCCGTCGGCAGAGGTGACCTTGACGATCTCCAGATCCCGGGTATCCAGATCCAGAGGACCGGACGCGGGCGCAGCCAGTTGCAGAACCGATCGGCCGGAAATGCGGCTGGTGTCGAAGTCCACGTCCATGGACAGGGTCATGTGGCGCACGCGCCCCTGGTCGAGGTTTGTATAGGAATGGGGATCACGACGGCTCACGGCAGGGCCTCCCGGTTGGCGAATGAATTCGGTATCCGTTTTCAGGTCCCTATTGTCGTTGTGTTCCGCCGGTTTCGCAAGGGCGTTCGCCTACGCTCGCACCTGGTCCGCCTTCTGGAGCGGCGCCTGGTCCGGGTGCGCCTGGACGATGGCCGTGAACTCGGTCAGGTGGGCCAGGAAAACGTCCACCAGGTCCGGGTCGAAGTGGGTGCCCCGCCCGTCGCGCAGGATGGTCACCACCTCGGACAGGTCCTTCGCCTGGCGGTACACCCGGCGGTTGATCACCGCGTCGAAGACGTCCACCAGGGCGGTGATCCGGGCGAAAATGTGGATTTCCTCCCCCACCAGCCCGGCGGGGTAGCCGCCGCCGTCCCAGTGTTCATGATGCTGATGCGCCACGATGGCCGCCGACCGCATGAGGCGCCGCTTGGATTTGCGCAGGATTTCCCAGCCGATGGAGGTGTGGGTCTTGATCAGGTCATACTCGTCGGCGTCCAACGGGCCGGGCTTGTTCAGCACCGCATCCGGGATTCCCACCTTGCCCACGTCATGCATGGGGGCGGCCATGCGCAGGATGGTGGCCTCCTCTTCGCTCAGTCCCGCCTGACGGGCCAGCAGGCCGGCCATTTTGCCAACACGCAACACGTGGTTCGCCGTTTCCTTGCTGCGGGTTTCCACCACCTCGCCCAGGGTGTGGATGATCTCCTTCTGGGTGGCGATGATCTCGTGGCCGAGGTTCAGGTTGTGGAAGGCCATGGCCACGTTGCCCATGAACAGGCGCACCAGGTCCCGGTCCATGTGGGGAATGCCCGCGTCGCCCCGGACCAGGAACAGGATGTCCTGGCCGTAGTCACCCCGGATACAGGACACGAAACTGTTGTTGAAAAAGAAATCACTGCCGTGGCGCTTGGCCTTGGTGACCATGGCGCCGGTGTTCCCCGGCACCACGTCGCCCACCCGGCGTCCCTCCATGGGCGCGAATTTGCCCACGCCGTGGGAGATGATGAAATCGCCGTCGTCGCGGAAAGCCACCAGGCCGTTCATGCCCTCGCCCGCGGCCAGGCCCACCAACTGGTCCAGCACCCCGGCGGCGAACTGACTGCCCGACTGCCAGTTGAAAAGGGCGTGGCCGGCCTCGATCACCCGTCGCAGCCCCTGGCGGCTCTTGTCGATGGTGCGCAGGTCCCGCCAGGAGCGCAGGGCACTGGTCACCGAGGTGAAGAGTTTGCGCGAGGTCAGTTCGGTCTTGGCCTTGTAATCGTTGATGTCGTAGCGGGCCACCACCTCGTGTTCCGGCGCCTGTCCCGGCTGCCCCGTCCGCAGGATGATGCGCACCATGTTGTTGCCCAGTTCCTCGCGGATGTACTTGACCAGGCGCAGACCCGAGTCCTCACGTTCCATGACCACATCCAGCAGCACCACCGCGATATCCGGGTTGTCCCGCAGGACCTGGCGCGCCCCGACCCCGGAATAGGAACTGAGCAGGTGCAGGCCGCTGCCTTCGAACTCGAAATTGCGCAGGACCAGACGGGTCAGGGTGTGGACCTCCTCCTCGTCGTCCACGATGAGCAGCTTCCAGATCTTGGACGGAGCCGCGGATTCCACGGGATTGGCGGTCATGTCCCAAGTGAGGTTGAGACTATCAGTGGAACGGGGATCGATACCGGCGCGAATCATCTCGGTCTCCTTATCCATATTGGACCTCGGCCATCAGGGGCGTGGTGATTGTGAGGCTCATGCCGCGTCCGGGCTTGCTCCGGCAGGAGATGGTCCCGCCCAGATTCTGCGTCACGTTGTTGTAGACGATGTGCATGCCGAGCCCGGTTCCGCCCCGGCCCCGCTTGGTGGTGAAGAAGGGTTCATAGATCCGGGCCAGGGTCTTATCGTCCATCCCGTTCCCGTTGTCCCGGTAGTCGATGTGGATGACGTTGTTGTACTGACGGGCCCGGATGACAATTTCCCCCACCAGCAGCCCGTCGAACCCGTGCTTGAGGGAGTTCAGGACCAGGTTGGAGATGATCTGGTAAAGGGCACCGGGATCACATTTGATCGCCAGGTCGGCGGGGCATTCGTAGCGCACCCGAAACCCGGTGTTGCGGAAGTGGGGACTCAGACTCTGCAGGATGTCGTTGAAGTACTCGGCCAGGCTGAAGGCCCGGGCCTGCCCGGCGGACTGGTCGCAGGCCACCAGCTTGAAGTTCTGCAGCAGATCCGCCGCCCGGTTCAGGTTGGACTGGAGCAGATTCGCCGATTCCCGGGTGGCCGACAGGTAGTCCTCGAACCCCTGCCGGGTGAGACTGCCGTTCAGGAAGTCCCGCTGGCAGTCGCCGGTCATGTCCCGCAGATGGGACGCCGCGGTGACGCCCACGCCGATGGGCGTGTTGATCTCGTGGGACAGTCCGGCCACCAGGCTGCCCAGGGCCCCCAGTTTCTCCGCCTCCAGAAGACGCTTTTCCGTTTCCCGGATCCGGTCCAGGTTGCGGCGTTCCTCGGTAACGTCGTGGGCGATCCCCTCCACGGAGACCACTTCGCCCATCTCGTCAAAAACAGGGGCTTCCAGGACCCGGAAAATTACTTCGGCCCCGTCGCTGCGCCAGGTGTGGAGGTCGAAGGGTGACTGCCGCCGCCCCTGACTGGATTCCCCGCTCCGGCGGCGGGCCTCCCCGTTCAGGGGGTGCTTCAGCCAGCGCACCACTTCCCGCGCCAGGCTGCCCCGGGTGGCCAGGCCCAGGATGACCCGGTACGACGGCCCCACGTAGGTGAAGGCCCCACGGGTATTGCGGGCGTAGAAGATGTATCCGTCACTCAGGTTTTCCACCAGCTGACGGTAACGGGCCTCGCTGCTGCGCAGGGCCTGGTTGGTGGCCAGGAGTTCCCGGGTGCCGGTGACCACCTTGCGTTTCAGATCGGCATTCAATTCGCGGATGCGGGCTTCGGCCTCCTGCATGCCGGATTCGGCCGCCTTGCGCGGCGTAATGTCCCGGACCGATTCCACGGCCCCGGCGAAATCGCCTTCCGGGGTGTAGAAAGCGGACGCCGCCACCCACAGGTGGGCCCCTTTTCCCCCATTCAGCTGGGGGACATGGGTTTCGGCGCAAAGGGTGCCGTGCCGGTCCACCAGGTGTTCGTAGTGGCTGCCGTAGGGCCCCAGGTCCCCGTCCACCAACTGGTCGATGAGCGCCGGCCGGGCTTCGCCGTAGAAGGGAATGGCGTACGCCCGGTCGCCCCGCCCCAGCATATCCCCCGCGGGAACGCCGGACAGATCTTCCATGGCCTTGTTCCAGGCCACCAGGCGGCGGTCCCGGTCGATGACGAAGGTGGCGTCGGGCAGGAAACGGATGATATCCTTCAGCCGGCAGGTCTCCTCCAGATAGGCGGACTTGCGCAAACGCCGGCGGCGGACCCGCTCAATTTGGAACAGGGCCCAGGCCACAAGACTCATGATGATGGGATACAGGAGGGCCGACGAGCCCAGACCGTCGGGATTCAAGAGAGATGTTGCGCCAAAAAGCATATGACAAGGCTCCTGTCAGGGCGTCCTTGCCACTTGCGACCGTGCAATCCGTTTAGGCTGGGTTTCTCCGGCGTTGAACCTATCTCACTCAGGAATTCCTGTCCACTTATATTAACAAATCTTTAATAATTTTCTAAGGGTTTCCTTATTACCAACAACTTATGATAATGGATTTTCTTCCAGGCAGGGCGCCTCGGCCCTCCCTGCCCCTCTTTCCGCCGACAGGCGGGCTTTGCCATCCCTGGTCCCCGGGTGTAGATTCAAGGGAACCCCAGCCGCGGAGGTGTGATTGTGCGAGACGGTTACGTCATCATCCGGACCTTCACCAGTGAGATCGAGGCGGAACTGGCCCGGAGTCAACTTATTGCCCTGGGCCTCAAGACGGAATTGGAGAGCGACAATTGCGGTGGAATGCGCCCACATTTCGATCTGACCCGGGGCATTCGCCTCCTGGTCCCGGAGACCGACGCCCCCTATGCCCGGGATCTCCTGGTCGAGAATGCGTCGGAAACCCTCTCGCCGGCCTGGCGCTGCGACCCCTGCCAGGAGGACATCGAGGCCGGCTTCGACGTCTGCTGGAAATGCGGCCGGGCGCACCCCTAGGCCTGGCCCTTCTCCTGCTGGCGATTCTCACGCCCGGGATGGCCCCGGCGGCCCCGCCTGTCCGGTCCCCCGCCCCCGTGAAATGCCTGGCGGCCAAACTAACGGCCACCGCCGATGACCGCCCGGACGAGGGCACCCGCGGCTATGACGTGCTGTCCTATGACCTGGATTTGCGCCTTGACCCGGCGGGGTCCCGTATTTCCGGCCGGGTGGACATCCGGCTGCGGGCCGAAGACACCTTACTCGGCCAGGTCCATCTGGATCTGGTGCCCGAATTGACGGTGCTCACCCTTCTGCAGGACGGAAGTCCGGCCTCCTTCACCCGCGACGGCGCGAACCTGTCCGTTCTTTTGACCCGGGGTTTGTTGCCGGGGGACGACACGGTGCTCACGGTGACCTACGACGGCCACCCGCCCCGACACGGGCCCTTCCAGTCCGGCCTCATGTTCCGCAGACACAATGCCGGCACCCTGACCGATCCCTCGGACGACATGCCCATCGTGGCCAACGTGAGCCAGCCCTGGTCCGCGCATTCCTGGTGGCCGTGCAAGGACGATCCCCACGACAAGGCCCTGGTCAGCCTGGCCGCCTCGGTGCCGGACACCCTGCGGGTCGTGTCCAACGGCACCCTGGAATCCACGTCCACCCCCGAACCGGGCTGGACCCGCTACGCCTGGCGGGAAGCCTATCCGTTGCCGGCCTACCTGGTGTCGGTGGCCGCCAGCGACTACGTGGACTGGCAGGACCTCTGTGCCCCGTCCACCGGCCCTCCCGTGCGGCTGGAGTACTACGTCTTTCCGGCGGACCGGGCCAAAGCCGAAATCGACTTCGCCCCCACCTGTGACATGCTCGACCTGATGACCGACCTGGCCGGACCCTATCCCTTCACCGGCGAGAAATACGCCCAGGCCGAAATCAAGTGGACCGGCGCCATGGAGCATTCCACCGCCACCAGCATCTCGCAGATCTTCCTGACCGGGGACCGCAGCCACGAAACCCTCATCATCCACGAACTGGCCCACCAATGGTTCGGAAACAGCCTCACCCCCCGGACCTGGGCCGATCTCTGGCTCAACGAGGGGTTCGCCCGCTACTGCGAGGGCTTGTGGCTGGAGTCGGCCTACGGACCCGGGGCCTATGTGGACTTCATGGCGGCCGTCGGCACCGAACGACACCCGGATTTCTTTGCCGAAGACGGCCTTCTGGGCGATCCGGACCCCATCCTGCCCAACCTGATGATCTACGACAAGGGCGCCTGGCTGCTTCACAGCCTCCGCCTCTGGTTGGGCGACCCGGCCTTTTTCGGTCTGCTGGCGGACTACGCCACCGACCCGGACCTGGTGCATGGTCACGTGGCCCGCAGCGACTTCCAGGCGGCGGCCGAGCAGGCCGCCGGGGAAGACCTGTCCCGGTTCTTCGACCCCTGGCTGGACACCGCCAAGGTCCCGGTGCTGTCCCAGGCGGTCAGGGTCCGGTCCTGCGGAAACGGTGAAGGCTCGGTGCACCTGACTCTGGGCCAACACCAGACGCCGCTTTTCCAGGTGGCGGTTCCCGTGGAGATTTATCAGGGGTCGCAGGTGTTGAAGCGGATGGCCCGACTGGAAACGTCGGCGCAGATTTTCGAGTGGACGGTGCCCTGCGGGGTGGATTCGGTGCGAATTGATCCGGACGCTCTGGTGCTCGCCCGCTGGTATGCCGCCCCGCCGGCCGCCCTGGCGGTCACGGGGCCGGCGCCCAACCCGTTGGGGCCGGCCGGCGCCGCTTTCGAGATCCGCCTCATGGCGGACGCCCACATGTCCGCCGCCCTTTACGACAGCCGGGGCCGTCGTGTGGCGGACTACGATCTGGGGTCTCTGGCCGCCACGGGCCCCGCCGAGGACCCGGTCACCGCCCCCCACACCTGGCACTGGGCGCCGCAGGACATGGATCGCGCCCTGCCGGCCGGCGTGTACTGGCTGGACTTCCGCGCCGGCAGCCACCGGACGGTGCGCAAGCTGGCCTACCTGCCCTGAGACTCAGTCGATGGGGACCAGCGGGGCGAACCGCGGGTTGATGTGCTTGCGCCCGGCGTCGCCGCCGAAGTCCACGGTGACCAGCATGTCCTCGCCGGTCCCTTCCACCCGGGCCACGATTCCGCTCCCGAAAATGCCGTGACTGACGGTCTGACCCTCGAAAAAGGGCGCGTCCTGACGGACGTCCGTTTCCCAGGCCGGCGCCTCGGCCCCGGTGGCCGCGGGTTTGGGCTGGCCCGACGTGCCCCACTGGGCCGGCGCCACGCGGCGGGCGGCGGAATTGTCGCGCCCGACGCGGCCGCTGTCCGGACTCCAGGTGGATTTGCCCGTGCGCTGACGGACCTGGCCGGCGGGTTTGGCCGGCCGGCCGTAGGAACTGCCGAACAGGGATTGGGACACGGCGGGCTGCTGAGGTTTGTCCAGATGGCGCCGCTCGATGAGGTCGTCGGGAATCTCGGGCAGGAACCGCGACGGCAAACTGTCCTGCCAGGTGCCAAACCGTCGGCGACGGGCCGCGTGCAGAAGATAGACCCGCTTCTCTGCCCGCGTGAGCGCCACATAGAACAGGCGCCGCTCCTCTTCCAGAGTACTCTCCTCCTCATGGCTGTTCATGTGAGGCAGAATGTCGTCTTCGCAGCCGGTCAGCACCACCACCGGGAATTCCAGACCCTTGGCCGTGTGAATGGTCATGAGGCGCACGTTGCCCTGGTCGTCCTGAATGGTGTCCGGATCGCTGACCAGGGCCACCTGCTCCAGGAATTGGACCAGGGTGCCCCCGCCGGTGCTCTCGTGGAAGGCGCTGGCGGCATTCACCAGTTCGGCCACGTTCTCGCTGCGGGTGCCGGCGGATTCGGGGTCGTCGGTTTCCAGGTGGGAATCGAAGCCGATGTCCTTGATCACCGTCAGCAGGAGGTCCTGCACCGGCTCGCCCTCCATGGCGCGGGCCCGCCAGCGGGTGGTCATGTCGAAGAAGGCCCGCACCCGGGCGCAGGCCGCCGGGGCGATTTCGGTTTCCAGCAGGCCGGCCTCGGCCGCGGCCTCGCCCAGCGTGAGGTCCCGTGAGGCCGCCACCCCTTGCAGGCGCTCCACCGTGGTGTTGCCGATCTTCCGCTTGGGCACGTTGATCACCCGCAGGGCGGCGATGGCGTCGGCGGGATTGGCGATGAGCTTGAGGTAGGCCATGAGGTCGCGCACTTCCTTGCGGTCGTAGAAGTGCAGACTGCCCACGATCTGGTAGGGGATCGCGGCTCGCCGCAGGGCGCCCTCCAGCACACGGCTCTGGGCGTTGGTGCGGTACAGGACGGTGATGTCGTTGCGGGTCAGGCCGGCGGACATCTCGGTGCGCACGATATCGACCAGGCGGGCGGCCTCGTCCTCGTCGTCCATGAACTCCTCTTCGGCCAGCAGGTCGCCGTCCTGGCCGCTGGTCCACAGGTTCTTGCCCTTGCGCTGCTTGTTGTGCGCGATCACCTCGTTGGCCGCCGTGAGGATGTGCCCTGTGCTCCGGTAATTCTGCTCCAGACGGAAGGTGACCGCACCGGGAAAGAAGTCGTCGAACTGCAGCATGTTCTCGATGCGGGCGCCGCGCCAGGAGTAGATGCTCTGGTCGTCGTCGCCCACGGCGAACAGGTTGCCGTGCCAGCTGGTGAGCAGTTTCACCAGCACCAGCTGCAGGGGATTGGTGTCCTGGAACTCGTCCACCAGAACGTGGCGGAACTTCTGGGCGTACTTGGCCCGCACTTCCTCGTTCTGCTCCAGGAGGTGGACGGTGCGCAGGATCAGGTCGTCGAAATCCAGGGCGTTGCACTTGCGCAGGGCGGCCTCGTAGCCGGCAAACAGCGCGGCGTATTTCTTGTCCACGAAGCTGGCGGCTTCGGCGGCGGCCTGCTCCGGGGTCTTGTCGTCGTTCTTCCACTTGCTGATCACACCCCGCGTGGCCGACGGCGTGAACTGCTTGGGGTCGATGTTCAGATCGCCCATGACCTGCTTGAGCAGGCGCGTGCTGTCGTCGGTATCGAAGATGGAGAACCCGGGCATGACGCCGATGGCCGCCCCGTCGGTGCGCAGGATCTTCAGACCGGTGGCGTGAAAGGTGCCTATCCAGAAGGGCGCGCGCCCCTCGCCCACGTCGGCGGCCACCCGGGCCTTCATCTCGGCGGCGGCCTTGTTGGTGAAGGTGAAGGCCAGGATCTGCGAGGGCAGGATGTCCTTTTCGGCCAGCAGCCAGGCGATGCGGGTGGTCAGAACGCGGGTCTTGCCGCTGCCGGCGCCGGCCACCACGAGAACGGGCCCGTCCGGGGCCGTCACGGAGTCCCGCTGGGCGGTATTCAGTTGGGTCAGATTGTCGGTCAAGGTAGCGGCTCCATCAGCTCAATACTCTACGCGGTACTTGAGGTCGAGGTTGTAGGTGGGGTTGCCGAGGTTCTCGTCTATACGCCTTCGGATCTCCGATTGCAACAGGAGATGTTGGTTGATCTGGTACTCCACGAGGAAGTCCCTGTCGTACCGGCTGATACCCTGGGCGTACTTGAAATACAGATCGCTGCCGAGGTATTTGCCCACCCCGATGAGCGGGTCGATACCCGTGTCCCCGGTGGCCCGCTGGCGCTGGATCTGGTCGATTTCGAAGGTGTCTATGATGTCGAACTCGCGGGCGATCTCGCGCTCCAGAACGTTGAACCCCGCCCCGATGGAGGCGTTGTAGAGACGGGCGCTGTCGCCTTCGGGTGTCACGTCCGGCTCCAGGCCCAACAGCATGCGCTGGATGGCCTCGCGGGAATAGCCGCGCTGGGAACTGAAGGTGATCACCGGTTCCAGGATGGTGCCGCCCACGTGCACGCCGATGTGCTCGATGATGGTGTTGCTGGAAAATTTGCTGCGCAGGCGGTAGCGGGTTTCCGCGTCCAGGTCCAACCGCGGGTCGAAACCGACCTCCCGGCTGAAGTCCAGCTTGCCCCGCAGCACGTCGAACGTGTTGGCGAAGACGTAGAACTTCCCGCTGTTCACGTCCAGGGAGCCGCGCAGGTACATGCCGCCTTCGTCCCGGCTGAGATCCAGGTCGCCGCCCAGGTTCAGTTCCAGTTCCCGGTTGATGATGCGCACGGTGCGGGGGGCGCCGTGGATGTGCATGTTGCCCACCCAGTCCGGGGCCACGGTGGCGGCCATGGGGTCGTTGCCGCCGCCCTTTTCCTGGAAGTCGCCCGTGTAGATGCCCTTGACCACTTCGAAGTCCCCGGTGAACCGGGGCACCAGGAGGCTGTCCGGCCCCACCTTCACGCCGGTCAGGCGGCCGTTGCGGCTGTTGACCACCGCCCGCAGGTCGGGGATGGACGCCACCAGGAAGCGGTCCAGGTTGAGGCGCACGTCGAAGGTTTCCAGAACCAGGCCCTTGAAGGTGACGGAGCCCTCGCCGTCGAAGGTGCCGCGCAGGCCCTCACGTCCGGTGATGTTGCGGATCAGCAGTTTGTCGCCGCGCAGGGTGCCCTCACAGGACACGTCGGCGTAGATCTCCTCCAGGTCCCGCAGCACGAACCCGGCTTTCTCGATCTTCACCCGGCCCTGATAGAAGGGGTGGTCCAGGGGCCCGGACACAATGACATGGGCCTCGCCGGTCCCGCTGGACTGAACGAAGGCATTGGTGGCCCGGGACAGGGGTTCCAGGTTACTGCCGGGCGGAACTTCCAGCTGCATATAGAAAGGGCCGTCCAGGGGTGTGACCGGTTCGCTCAGCAGATCGAACTCCAGGGGCACCTCGATGCGTCCACTCAGATTCAAATTGTCCTGGACCCCCGCCAGATCCGCCAGGACCAGCTCATCCCCCGTCACGTGGACCTGCCCGGTGAGGGAATCCAGATGCAGCCAGTGGATGTCGAAGGGAGCACTCCGGAGACTGCCCACGATCAGCGGGTCCCGGGTGGTGCCGGCCACCTGCAGGTCTCCCGAGAAGACCCCGTTCAACCGGTCAAGGGCGGGCAGTTCGAATTGCTCCAGAAACAGCCAGTCGCCCTCCTGGACGCTGACGTCCAGATCCAGTTCGGCCCCGGGCCAGAAATCCTCGATGTCGGTGCCGGGGTGCGACACCGTGCCCGAGCCGCGGACCTGACCGTAGTCGCTCTGCAAATCAAAACTGCGGATGTCGAAGCTGCCCTGGGAGAAGCCTACGTCCAGATGCAGCCAGTCCACTTCGGCCAGTTCGAAAGCCGCATCGGTTAGGTGGCCGTCCAGGTCGATCACCGGGGCGGCGGATGTGCCGGACAGGGCCACGTCCGCGGAGATGGTTCCGTTGAGCGACCGCTGGGTCTCGAAGAAGGGGTCCAGCAGCCCCATGTCGAAGGACCGCAGTTCCATGGCCCCGGACACCAGACCGTCGGACACGTAGCGACCGTTCAGGCGCAGAGTCCCCTGGGACGAAACCAGGGCGGCGGCGGGGACGTCGAGATAGCCCGGGCCCAGGTCGAAGTCCACGGGCTGCTCCAGGGACCAGTCGGTCCCCTCCATGGAGACCAGATAATCTTCCAGGCGGTAGTGGGACACCGAGTCGGTGAAGACGGCGCCCAGACGGAAGGCCACCGTGGTGTCGCCCAGATCCGAGCGGAAGGAATCCACCCGGGCGTAGGTGGACGACGCCGCGCCCCGCAATAGATAATCGCCCAGCGGCACCTTCCCCACCTGAAGGTCGCGACCGCCGACGTCGGCGGTCACGTGGGGGTCCTCCAGCACGTTCTCGATGACCAGGGCCGCTTCGCTGAAGCCGGCGGCCACCTGGTCCAGTTTCAGACCGTGGATGGAGGCCCAGCCGATGAAATCCAAATCCTCCAGCGGGCCCATGAGCCGGCCCTGGCCCGAGAGTCGGCCCCGCAGCGGGGGCAGGTCCCACGTTGCGGGCAGGGAGGACAGGTCAGCCGACCCCGCGCTGATTTCCCCGCGGAAGACACGGTCGGCGCTGGAAACGCCGTCCAGGAGGACATGCAGATCGCCCTCGAAAAGTTCGATGCGCTTGAGTTCCACCGAATCGGTCCAGGCCTCCACGTCCACATAGCAGCTGTCGAAGGGAATGATGTCGATGAAGCCGTCATGCAGCACGCCGGACACCCGCGTCCACATGGGCCTGTCGGCGTGCTCGATGCGCAGGTAGCCGTGGCCGTCGGTGACCGGCAGCTCATCCTCGCCCGGGACCAGGCCCTTGGCCAGGTCCGCATCCCGCACGTTCCCTTCCAGCACGTAGGTCACGTTTTCGGTATTCCGGATGTCGAAGGCCCCGGACCCCGTGAAGGACGCGCCATTGATGCGGCCATCCAGATTGCTCAGATCCACCGACGCCTGGGTGATGACCGCCTCACCCTGCAGCACCTCCACGTCGTACCCCTCCAGCTCGCCCTTGAAGATGCCCTCGTACCAGGTGGTGTCCCCGTCGGAAACGAAGGTGGCCGTGAGATCGCCCTGCGCGTTGAAGCCGATGGTCATGTCGATAAGGTCCTCGACCTCCGCCACGCTCACGCCCTCGCCCATGACCGCGATGTCCAGGCGTCCATCCCAGTGCCGGCTGCCACTCACCTTGGCCGGGTGGTCATTGAACAGGCCGAAGACCGGGGAGGCCTCGAACTTGTCGTTGTCGATGACGATCTTGCCCCGCAGACGGTCCAGCCGGCTGTCGTGGGTTTCCCAGTCCACCGAACAGCCGCGCAGGCCCAGCTCGATGGTCTTGTCGGAATGAACCGAGCCCTGCCAGTCGAGTTGGCGGATCCGCTCGGTCAGGCGGCCGTCGGACCCGGAGAATTCCAGGAAGGCATCGCGGATGATCAGGTTCTCGATGGACAGGCGGGGATAGTCGGAATTCCCGGGGGCCACGTCGTCCACGTCGGACTTCTCTCCCGCCCGCGAATAGACCTCGGGCCGGCTCACCACGACCCGGCGCAACCTGGGCACGACACCCAGTACTTCCAGGATGGAAAAATCGGCGGTCACCGTATCGGCGGCCACCAGGGTCATGCCCCCGCTGTCGGTGGGTAGGCTGAGGGAGACTCCGTACAGGTCCATCCCCTCGAAGACCCGCACCCGGAAATCGCGCACGCGGATGCCGCCCCGCTCCATGCCCAGCAGGTGCTTGCCCACCAGGCGCGAGGCGTACGGCGCCACGTGGCGGGGATTGGCCGCCAGATAGCCCAACAACCCAAGGACCGCGCCCCAGGCGAAGAGTATGGACAGTTTGCGTCGGCTCAGAAACCGCATCAGAACGGGTACCCCAAGCTGAAGTGCCACATAACTTTCGGGTCTTTGTAATCCTGCGTTTCACTCACGTAGCGCACGCGCTTGGTGGGGAAGCCCACATCCACCCGCACCGGCCCCAGAGGGGTCCCCAGACGGATCCCCGTCCCGAAACTGTAACGGTAGTCCCAGGCCTTGGTCGAGCCCGGGTTCGTGGGATCGCCGGGGTCGGACGTGATCCGGAAACCGGTCATGCGCACGTCCCGCAGATTGGCCCACACGTTGCCGCCCTCGAAGAAGACCACACTGGACAGGTTCCAGGAGGATAGCCACGGCAGGGGAAACCGCAATTCCACATTGGTCAGCAGCAGGTAGTTTCCCCCACGGGCCGGGTTGTCCGGCAGCAGCACGTCCGAGCTGTATTCCAGATAGTCCAATTCGTCCTGGTTGCTCACCTGCGGCCCCAGGCTGTTGTGCCGGTAGCCGCGCACGGTGGAGGCGCCGCCCGCGAAGAATCGGTCGTCGTAGGGCACCCCGTCGGGGCCCAGATCCAGGGAACTGCCGAAGGGCCGGGCCCCGCCCACCATGACCCGGGTGGCCAGCACGCTTTTGGAGGTCACCTGGCGATACCCCTGCCAGGAGGCCGACCACTTGAAGAAACTGAAATCGCCACCCATGGGCCCGCCGGCCAGCTTGGCCGTCCCCACGGTGAACATGCCGCTGGCCGGGGTGAACAGATCGTCCCGGTGATCGATGTAGATGGCATAGTTCAGGCTGCGGGTCTGGGCCAGGGTCACATCCAGATCCTCGAAGCGCGCCTTCAGGCTGTCCGGGGCATAGGGATGGATTTCGGAGTCGGTGATCTTCAGCCCCACGAAGGCGGCACTCAGAACGCGGCGGCTGGGTTTCCAGGAGGTGCCCACGTTGATGCCGTGGCTGTTCATGTTGATGCCGGATTCCCCACGGGTTTCCCGCTTCAGGTAGAGATTCAATTCGAAGGCGTACCGGCTGTCCCGCATGCGCGGATTGCGGTACTCCACATCGCCGCGGTAGTTGATCTGGCCCTGATGGAACTTGATGGGGTTGCCCACCACGTCCTCCACGTTCCACGACCCGCGCGCCCGCACCTGCAGCATGCGTCCGGTCTTCCAGAGGTTGTTGTGCCCCCAGGCGGCCAGAACGCGCACGCGCTCCAGGCTGCCCACGCCCACACCCAGCTCATAGAAGGCCGGCTTGCGCTCCACCACGTGGATCTCCAGATCGGCCTCACCACGGGTGGTGTCGCGGGTCACCCGGGCGATGTCCACGTCGCGGAACAGGCTGGTGGACAACAAATTGCGACGGGAATCCTCCACCTTGTCCCAGCGCAGGGGATCCCCGGGCGCCAGGGTGAGCTCCCGGTGCAGCAGGTTGTCGTTGGTGTTCTCGTTCCCCACCAGCCGGATCCCGCCCACGGTGTAGGGCCGGCCGGGCGTGATGTCGTAGGTCACCCGGGCCAGGAACCGGAGGCCCGTGGAATCCGGACGAATGGTCAGGGCCGCGGCCACCGTGGCATCCAGGAAGGTTTCGTTGCGGTAGAGCTGGCGCATGCCGTAGATGTCGCCGCCGAAGCCGTTGAGGTCCGCCGGGCAGGGGGCCCCCTCCTGCAGGGTCATGACCGTCCGCAGCTCCGCTTCGCTCAGCGCGCCCGTTTCCGTGAGCACCACCGCGTCGATGTAGGTGCGCCGGCCCTCCCGCACGGAGATGTGAAGGATATCCCCCTCCTCCGTGGGACGAACCGTGATGGAATCCAGGGCCACCGCCGCCTGGTGGAAGCCCCGGTTGTGGTAGAAGCTGGTGATCAGGCGCAGCTGATTGGCGATGAGGTGGGGACGATACCTGGGAACAGACAGCGGCCGCAGCCAGTTGTACTCCTGGATGTGCAGCACGCTCTTGAGATCGCTGTCGGAAAAGACCTTGTTGCCGGTGAGTTCGATACGGCCGAGGCGGTGGGTTTCCAGACCGAAGTCCAGTTCCTCATCCGCCCGGACGGGACCGGTGGACACCAAAGCCGCCAGCAGGAACAGCCCCCCGCACAGAACCGCCCGGCCGGCACGCCGGATCCGGTGGAACTGTGGTGTGGGTGAATTCCGCTGCATGTGTATGTCCCCTGAAAAGTCCGTCCAGCGGAAAATCCATGGCCAAGACCGGACCTGCCATGTAATGTCTGCGGGCCATCCCGCCAACACACGGAGAAGACCTTGAAATACGGATCCCCCCTGCCCTGGCTCTGTCTCGCCGGCCTTTTGGCCCTGGTCCCGGCCTGCGACCGTGAGCCGCAGCCCCTGCAGCTGGCCGACCTGACCGCCGAGGAGACCCTCTACATCCGGCGGTTGATGATCCTGGAACGCGCCAAGGCCGTCCTGATGGTGGATCCGCCCACCGGCCACGTCCTGCTGGATTCCCTGGCCGCCAGCTGGGGCGACAGCGCCGCCGCCGAAACGGTGGCCCTGGTGCCCCGCGATCCCGACCGGTCCGTGGCCGTGCACGAACTGTTCGGGCGCATCATCGAGGCCGAAACCGACTCCCTGCTCGACGCGGCCCGACCCGATCGTCTGAACGCCCCTCTGCCCGACCCTCCGCCCCGGCTTGAGCCCGAGGAGGACCTGGACCAGGAGATCTAGCGGCCGCCGGATCAGTGGCCGGTGACCTTCCAGATATCCAGCACGAATACGAACGTCATGAACAGCAGCAGGATGATCAGCCCCATCTGGGTGGCGATGGCCTGCAGCCGCTCGTTCACGGGCTTGCCGCCCCGCACGACCTCCATGATCAGAAACAGCACATGCCCGCCGTCGAGCACGGGAATGGGCAGCAGATTCAACAGGAACAGGTTCACCGAGAAGAAGGCGATGAACCGCATGAGGCGGTCGAAGCCCCAGCGCCACATGTCGCCCGCGGCCTTGCCGATCCGCAGGGGACCGCCCACGCCGTCCAGGCCCTGCTCTCCGCTCAAGGCGCTGCGCAGACCGTTGTACAGGTAGCCCACCATGATACCGGTCTGCCGATAGCCCTCCTGCAGGGACCGGCCCAGGCCGATCTTTTCCGCTTCCTGCAGCGGCTCCATGAAGATACGGCCCACCGAGCGGTCGGGAGCGATCTGGTCCAGCTGCGGCACCACATCGGCCCGCATTTCCACACCCCCGCGTTCCCAAATGATTTCGATGGACTGGTCCGGCCGGTCATTGATGACCCGGGCGATGCTGTTGAAGGAGTGGACGTCGGCTCCGTCCACACTCTTGACCACGTCCCCGTGCTGCAGACCCATTTCCTGGGCCAGCCCACCCTTCTGAACCTTGCCCACGGTGGTGTTGGCCGATTCCAGGTCGCTGAATCCCAAACCGCCGCCCTCGCCGTCGGGACCGGGCAGGGCGATATCCAGCCGCGTCCCGTCGCGCTCGACCCGGAGGTCGAAGACGTGCGGCCCCGGGCCCAGGTCCTCGTCGGGACGGAAGACGCCGAGGAGGAAGCCGTCCCAGTGATCAATGGACATGTCGTTCAGGGCCACCAGACGGTCGCCGGGCTGCAGCCCCGCCTCCGCCGCCACCGAGGCCTCCTTGACCACGCCGATGGTGGTTACCGGATCGTGGGGAATGCCCTGGAAGAAAATGGAGCCCGTATAGATGAGGAACGCCAGCAGCAGGTTGAACAGCGGACCGGCGATGAAGACGATGAGCCGCTGCCAGGCCGGCTTGGAGTGGAACTGCCGGTTCAGCGGGATATCCTCGTCCAGATCGGCCGCCTCGCGGTTGCCTTCCTCGGTGCCCAGCGGGTACTTGCGTTCCTTGCCCGTACCCGTGTCCTGGATCTCCTCCATCATGCCTTCGCCGGCCATCTTCACGTAGCCGCCGAAGGGGATGGCCGACAGCGCGTACTCGGTCTCACCCCAGCGGCGCACCAGCACCTTGGGGCCGATCCCGATGGAGAAGGTCTTCACGTAGACCCCGAAGAGTTTGCAGAACAGGAAATGTCCCAGCTCGTGAATGATGACCACCAGCCCCAGTGTGAGCAGGGACGCCAGGGCGATGGAGAGGGTCATATAAATCAAGTTGCACCTCGTAAGCGTGTCAGGTGAGCCGCGACACCAGGTCGGCGGCTGTGCGACGCGATTCTGCGTCTATGTTCAGGGCGTCGTCCAGATCGGCCACTTGACCGGCCAGGTCAGCGCCCAGGCAATCCTCAATGATCCGCGGAATGTCCAGGTACCGGATTCTTCCGGCCAACAGGGCCGCCACGGCCACCTCGTTCGCCGCGTTCAAAACGATGGTGGCGCCCGGTCCGGCCTCGCCCGCGGTGCGGGCCAGACGCAAACAGGGAAACCGTGTGGTATCAGGGGCTTCAAACCGCAGTTGGCCCGCAGCCACCAAGTCTAGCCGCCCTGTTTCCAGCGGCCAATGCTTTTCCCCGCTGATGGCGTACTGCAGGGGAACCCGCATGTCCGGCGTGCCCAGTTGGGCCAGCAGGGCCCCGTCGACAAATTCCACCAGGGAATGCACGGTGGAGCCGGGGTGGACCACCACCTCGATATCGGCGTAGGGCAGGCCGAAGAGATAGTGGGCCTCGATGATTTCCAGCCCCTTGTTCATCAGGGTGGCACTGTCTACAGTGATCTTGGGTCCCATGTTCCAGGTGGGATGGTTCAGCACCTGTTCCAGGCTCACGGTGGCCAGCTCCGCGGCCGGCGTTTCCCGGAAGGGACCGCCGGACGCCGTGAGGATCAGGCGGCTGATTTCCTCTTCCGTGCGGCCGCTCAGGCACTGGGCGATGGCCGCGTGCTCCGAGTCCACGGGCAGGACCTCGGCCCCACCCTGACGCACCGCGTCGGCCACCAGACTGCCGCCCACCACCAGGGATTCCTTGTTGGCCAGGGCAATGCGCAGACCGCGCCGCGCCGCCGCCAGGGTGGGTTCCAGCCCCACCGCCCCCACCAGACCGTTGACCACGCAATGGGCGTCGGCCGGGCCCATCACCGCCGCCAGCAGGCCCTCACGGCCCGTCGGCAGCAGGCGGGATCCCAGCACCGGACAGTTGGCGGCCCGGGCGTGGGCCGCGGGGTCGCTGACCGCCGCCAGGACCGGCCCGTTGTCCGGACAGGCCTGCAGCAGATCGGTCACGGCAGCCGCCAGGTCGGCCTGGCGCCCATGGCAGGTCACCGCCACCACCTTCAACCTGTCCGGATGCCGCTTGACCACATCCAGGGTCTGGGTGCCGATGGACCCCGTGGCCCCCAGGACCACCAGGCCCAGGGGCTCGGGCAGGGCTTGCAGGGGCCGCCCGCAGGGGTACAGGGAGGCGGGCCGTCCGCCGGGAGTGTTGTTGGCGCTGTGGAGAGTCAAGAGTCGCCGCCCATCCGCGTTTTCGGGTCCATCAGAAAACGATCAGCCGGAAGTAGTAGAAAATGACCGGCACCGTGAACAGCAGGGAATCAAAGCGGTCCAGCACACCGCCGTGTCCGGGAATGAGGTCGGCCGAGTCCTTGATGCCCGCGTCGCGCTTAATGAGGGATTCCACCAGGTCGCCCAACTGCCCCATGATACCCACGGCCAGGCCCAGCAGCACGCCCACCAGGGGCGTGATGAACGGCACGAAGGTGGAGGCGCAGAGCCACCCCACGGCCGCGGCTCCCAGCAGACCGCCCACGGCCCCCTCCACCGACTTGTTGGGACTGACCCGCGGCAGAAGTTTGTGCCGCCCGAAAGCCACGCCGAACAGGTAGGCCGCGGTGTCGGTGGCCCAGGTCAGCAGGGCGGCCAGGAAAACCAGGCGGGCGCCCATGGCCGGGTCCGCACCGGCGGCCCGGGGCAGTTCCCGGAGCATGACCAGGTGGCTGCCCAGCCAACCGACGTACATGATGCCCAGCACGGTCACGCCCATGTGCCCGAGGGACCGGGAAATCACCGGCCGGAAGAGTTCGCGGATGAGTATGAGCAGCAGGCTCACCGTGAGGATCAGGGGCACCGCGACCCCTTGCCGCCAGGCATACCAGCTGACGGCCAGGGCACAGAAGTACCCCAGGGCCTCGAAGGGTTCGTATCCCTTGGCCCGCATGAGCAGATAGAATTCCCGCAGGCCCAGGAAGATGATCAGGTCCACCAGCAGCAGGAAGAAGATCCCGCCCCGCAGGGTGATGAGGTACAGACAGGGAACGCCCAGGAGAATGACCGCCAACCGCGGCAGCAGGCCGGCCTGGAGAAAGCGCTTCAAGGTTGCAGGTCTCCCGGAATCGGGCCGGTTGCCCCCACCGGTCACGGGCGAACCTTCAGCAGGCGCTTCCAGCGGGCCGGATCCAGCAGGGATTCGGAGGCGGGCAAGTCGCCGCCGGGCGGGGCCGACGGCAGGGCGCCGAAGCGACGTTCCCGGTTCAGATAGTCCACCACCGCCAGCATCAGATGCCGTTCATTGAAGTCGGGCCACAGCACCGGGGTGATGAGGATTTCGGCATAGGCCAGCTGCCACAGCAGGAAATTGCTGATCCGGCCCTCGCCGCTGGTGCGGATCATGAAGTCCGGGTCCGAGAGGTCGGGATTGAAAAATCCGCGCCTGAATTCGTCCTCGGTGACCTGGGCCTCGTCAAGGTCACCGGAGTTCAGGCGTTTCGAAAGCTTCACGGCGGCCTGCAGGATTTCCTGCCGCCCGCCGTAGGCCAGCGCCAGGTTGAGGACCAGCCCGGTGTTTCCGGACAGTTTGTCGATGGCCGCCTGCAGGGCGGTGCGGGCGGTCTGCGGCAGCTGGGTCAGATCGCCCTGGGCGCTCAGACGTACGTTCTGTCGGGCCAGGTCGTCGGTCTCCCCCAGCAGGGTTTCCTGCAGGAAGTGCCACAGGGCCTTCACCTCCGCCTCGGGACGGTTGAAGTTTTCCTGGCTGAAGGTGTAGAGGGTCAGGGTCTCGATGCCCAACTCGCCGCAGATGCGCACACAGCGCCGCACGGCGTGGCGGCCGGCGCGGTGTCCGGCCACGCGGGGCAGGAACCGTTTGCGCGCCCAGCGGCCGTTGCCGTCCATGATCACGGCCACGTGGCCGGGCAGACCGTCCCAGCCGGCCAGCGTCCGCTTGAGCTGGTCGTCGTCCAGGCGCAGGGCCTCTTCCATGGTCAGGGGCGCAGCCATACGGGTTTGCCTACAACTCCATGATCTCGCTCTGCTTGGCCGTGACGATCTTGTCGATGGCCTCGCAAAAGCTGTCGGTGAGTTTCTGGACCTCATCGCGGTCCTTGTGCAGTTCGTCCTCGGTGATGTCGCCGTCCTTCTGTTCCTTCTTCAGCACGTCATTGATTTCCTGACGCACCTTGCGCACGGCGATCTTCCCCTCTTCGCCCATCTCGCGGGCACTCTTGCTCAGATCCTTGCGGCGGTCCTCGGTCAGTTCGGGCACCTGCAGACGAATCATCATGCCGTCGCTGGCCGGGTTCAGGCCCAGGTTGGCGCCCTGAATGGCTTTTTCGATGGCCCCGATGGCGGACCGGTCGAAAGGCTTGACCGTAATGAGCCTGGGTTCCGGTACGGACACGGTGGCCAACTGTTTCAGGGGCGTGGGCGCACCGTAGTATTCCACGTTGACCCCGTCGAGCATGACGGGTGAGGCTTTCCCCGTGCGAATCTTCGACAGACGGGTCTTGATGGTTTCAAGGGCGCCGTCCATTTCCAGTTCTGCGTTTTCCCGCGCATCTGCACTCATCAGTTGGACTCCTTTGTAATCCACGTTCCCGGTTGCTCGCCCTGGACCGCCCGGACCAGGCTCTCCGCGTCGGAGAGATCGAATACGAACAGGGGCATGCCCTGCTCGCTGCACATGGTGACGGCGGTCAGGTCCATGACGCCCAGACGCTGGTCGATGACCTGGTCGTAGGATAGCGCATCGAACCGGCTCGCGTCACTGAACTTGTTGGGATCCTTGTCGTAGACCCCGTCCACCTGGGTCCCCTTGAGCAGGGCGTCGGCGCTGATTTCCAGGGACCGCAGGGCCGCGGCGGAATCGGTTGTGAAATAAGGGTTTCCGGTGCCCCCGGCAAACAGCAGGACATAACCGGTGTTCAGCAGACCCAGAGCCGTGTCCCGGGCAAAGGCCTGCGTCAGGGGCCGCACCTCCCGCGGGCTCATGATGCGGGCCTTCAGGCCCTCGGCCCGCAGGTAGTCCCGCACGATGGCGGCGTTCATGACCGTGGCCATCATGCCCACGTTGTCGGCGGTGACGCGGTCCACGATCTCCAGATTGGCCGACCGGGCGCGAAATATGTTCCCGGCTCCGCAGACGATCCCCACCTGCACCCCCAACTGGGTCACCTTGTGCACCGCTTGGGCCAGCTCGGTGAGTTTGCCGTGCCCGAACTGGTCGTCGCCATCCATGAGGGCTTCGCCGCTCAGCTTGAGGAGGATGCGCGTAAATTTCACCGTGGGGATCCTTTCCGGATAGAAAAAAAGCCCGGGCCGCCTGGACCCGGGCTCCGTAACAGGCGGCTAGTCGCCGATCTGATAGCGCGTAAAGCGCTTGATCTGCATGTTCTCGCCCAACTCGCTGATGAGGGAGTTGAGGTAATCCGCGATCGTCATGTCGGGATCCCGGACGTACTTCTGCTCGAGCAGGCAGATTTCACTGTAGTACTTGTCCACCTTGCCTACAACAATCTTGTCGATGATGGCTTCGGGCTTGCCCTCTTCCAGCATCTGACCGCGGTAGATTTCCTTTTCCTTGTCGATGATGGCCGGATCGACATCCGCGCGCTCGACGGCGACAGGACTGGCCGCAGCAATGTGCATGGCCACGTTGTGAACGAATTCCTGGAAGTTGTCGGTGCGGGCGACGAAATCCGTCTCGCAGGCGACTTCCAGCAGAACGCCGACCTTGCCACCCATGTGGATGTAGCTGCCGACGATACCCTGGCTCGTGGCCCGGCCTTCCTTCTTGGAAGCCGAGGCGATGCCCTTCTTGCGCAGGTAGTCGACGGCCTTGTCCATGTCGCCGTCGCACTCGCCGAGCGCTTTCTTGCAATCCATCATGCCGGCGCCGGTGCTTTCACGCAGCTCCTTGACCATTTTCGCGGTAATTTCCATGACTCCTCCAGGACCCCTGCAGCACAGGGGCGGTGTGGTCGGGCCGCAACACGGCCGGGTCAATCATTCGGACGGGCCGCACGGGCGGCCCATCCCTTCAAATCAAAAATGCAAAGCCCTACTTGGCGGGCTTGGGGTCTTCCTTGGGGGCGGCGGCTTCAGCCGGCGCTTCAACCTTGCTGGCTTCCCCGTCGAGGGTGGCACTGGAGGCCGCGGCGGCCTCGGCCTTGGGCGCGGCCATGTCCACCGCACCGGCGGCTTCCTTCTGGACACCGCTCTGGGCCCGGCCTTCCTCGATGGATTCGGCCACGACCCGGGTGAACAGCGTGATGGCGCGGATGGCGTCATCGTTCCCGGGAATGGGGAAGTCCACCAGGGTGGGATCGCAGTTGGTGTCCACGATGCCGATCACGGGGATGCCCAGTTTCTTGGCTTCCCGCACGGCGGTTTCCTCTTCGGCGGTATCCACCACGAACACGGCGCTGGGCAGCTTGGTCATGTTCCGGATGCCGCCGAGGTTGGTGTTCAGCTTCTCGAACTTCCGGCTGAACTCCAACTGCTCCTTCTTGGAGAAGTTCTCCATGCGGCCGTCGTTCATCATGGCCTCGATCTCTTCGAGCTTCTGCACGCTCTTGTAGATCGTCTGGTGGTTGGTCAGCATCCCGCCGAGCCAGCGTTCGATCACGTAGGGGGAATTCACGCGCGTGGCGAATTCCTTGATGGCGACCTTGGCCTGCTTCTTGGTTCCCACGAACAGCACGCTGCCACCCTTGGCGGCGACGACTTCCAGGAACTTGCTGGCGCGTTGGAGATTACGCAGCGTGCGCTGCAGATCGATGATGTAGATGCCGCCGCGGGCAATAAAAATGTACGGCTTCATCTTGGGGTTCCACTTGCGGGTCTGGTGACCGAAGTGGACGCCTGCTTCGAGCAGGTCCTTCAGACCGACGTTTGCCATTGTCTTCCTCCAGGAAAGGTTAAGCCTCCCCGGCCGTCAACGAAGCGGAATAAACACCCCAGATGTCTTTGAAGGTGTCACCTATATCCCGCTCTCAGGCCAGGTGTGTATTTTCGATCGGTCCCGTCCCGTAAGGACGAAACCGACCGTTGTATCCCAAACGTTGTTTAACGCTTGGAGAACTGGAACCGCTTGCGGGCGCCGGGCTGACCGTACTTCTTGCGCTCCACCATGCGGGAGTCGCGAGTCAGGAAGCCGTACTTGCGCAGGGGCTTGCGGAATTCCTCGTTGGCGACCACCAGGGCCCGGCTGAGACCGTGGCGCAAGGCGCCGGCCTGACCGGAGATGCCGCCGCCCTTGACCGTGCACCAGACGTCGAATTCAGCTTCGACACCCAGGTTGGTCAGGGGCATGAAAGCCTGCTGACGCACCGCTTCGCCGAAGTAGTCCTCGGCGGTCCGGTTGTTGACCTTGACCAGACCCGTCCCCTGGGTGATCCACACCCGGGCAACGGCGGTCTTGCGGCGACCAGTGGCGTAATACCGCTCTTCCAACTTCATACCTCCAATTGGACCGTCCCCGTCCCGTGGGACTCAGGGCCGGTGGGCCATCATATCTAGAGCTCGACGGTGCGGGGCTGCTGGGGACCATGAGGATGGTCCGCTTCGGCGTAAACCCGCAGATTTTTCAGCTGGGCGCGGCCGAGTTTGGTCTTCGGCAGCATGCCCTTCACGGCGCGCATGATCACGTCACCGGGACGGGTTTCCATCAGTTTCTTCATCGGCGTGACCCGCTGGCCGCCCATGTAACCGGTGTGATGCAGGTAAACTTTTTTGTCCAGCTTCTGGCCGGTGAGTTTCACCTTGGCGGCGTTCAGGACGATCACGTTGTCACCCATGTCAAGATGGGCCGTGAAGGTCGGCTTGTGCTTACCCCTCAGAAAGGTGGCAACCTGCGTGGCCAGGCGGCCCAGGGGGATGCCCTCGGCATCGACGACGAGCCAATCCTTGGCGATCTCGTCCTTTTTCATGCTATAGGTCTTCACGGAATTCTCCTTACAGGCCGGCCTCACCGGCTTTGCCCACAGAAACACCCATCGAACACACCCGCGCCCCACGGCAGCGGCCGTTTCCGACAGATTATCGTAAACCGTTATACTGCAATCAAAAGGACCACCGTCTCCACAATCGGGAGGCCCTTCCAAGTCCGGAAAAATCGGGGAATTCCGGCCATGCAGGGCAGGTAACTTAGCCACAGGGGGGGGCTTTGTCAAGGATCTGAGCCCTTAACTGCGCTCAATCCGACAAATAGTATTCAATGGTCGTAACCACCCGTATCCGCTTGATGTGGGGGTTGTTTCCGTCCCGGTCGCTGATGCTGAACTGGCCCTGACGTGCAGTGCGGATCCGGCCCAGCTGACTGTCCGAATCCGCGGCGAACTTCTCCCCCACCTCGCGGGCCTTGCGGGTGGCTTCCTCGATCATGTCGGGTTTGATTTCGTTCAGCCGGGTGAAGATGTATTCCGTGCGGCTGTCGTAGCTGTTGCCGGTCAGGGCGATCCCCTTTTTGCCCAGGTCCACCAGGAGCCGGGTGGCCGCGCGCACCTGGTCGATCTTGTCCGTATAGACGGTCACAGTCTGGCTGGCGGTGTAGCGCAGGGACGGGTTGCCCCCGCCGCCGTAGCTCTGGGCCAGCTTGTCGGTGATGGCCGGCGGCGAAACGGTGATTTCCCCGGCGGTGAACCCCTGGCTCACCAGGAATTCGCGGACCGCCCCGGCGTCCTGCTCCAGGCCGTCGTACAGGGCGGCCAGGTCGTTGTCCGCGTGGGTGAACTGGATGGGCCACAGGGCCAGATCCGCCGGCATTTCCCGCTCCGCCAGGCCCTTCACCGACACGACCCGGTCCAGTTCCTTGAAGTGGATGAGGCTGTTCCCCACCAGGTAGCCGAGGCTGGCCAGCCCGGCAAATATGAAGAGCCCCAGGATCAGGGATGAGCGGGAACTGGACATGGCGGTCTCCTCGGGTCAGCGGGCCAGCACCGGGGCCAGGCTCGTGGAATAGGGCGGTTTAAGCACCCCGTGCTCGGTGATGAAGGCCGTCACCAGGTCGTGCGGGGTCACGTCGAAGGCCGGGTTCCAGGCCCGGGCGCCCTCGGCGGTGAAGCGTTCACTGCCAAACCCGTGGACCTCGTCCGGGTTCCGTTCCTCGATGACAATGCCCGACCCGTCGGGGGTGCCGGGATCGAAGGTGCTGGCCGGCGCCGCCACGTAGAAGGGCACGTTGTGCCGTTTGGCCAGGACCGCCAGCGGGTAGGTGCCGATCTTGTTGGCCGCATCGCCGTTGGCCGCCACGCGGTCCGCCCCGGTGATCACCGCATCCACCTTGCCCTGGCTCAGAACCGTGGCCGCCGCGCTGTCGCAGATGACGGTCACGTCGATCCCCTGGTTCACCAGTTCCCAGGCGGTGAGGCGGGCGCCCTGCAGCAGGGGCCGGGTCTCGTCGGAGTACACCGAAATGGTCTTGCCCATCTCCTTGGCCGCAAAGACCACCCCGACCGCGGTGCCGTAGCCGCCGGTGGCCAGGCCGCCGGCGTTGCAGTGGGTCAGGACCCGGGCGCCGTCCGCCAGCAGGGCCTGTCCCGCCAGCCCCATGGTGCGGCACATGGCGATATCCTCCTGGTGGATGGCCTCCGCCTCGGCGAGCAGGGCGGCGGCGATCTCGTTGTCCGTGGTCCCGGACCCGGCCAGGCGCCGGGCCAGTCGGCCGACCCGGTCCAGGGCCCAGAACAGGTTCACCGCGGTCGGCCGCGTGGCGGCCAGGTCGGCCGCATCCCGGGCAAAGGCGTCCAGCAGGGCCGCGCCGGTGAGCCCCCGGGTCTGACCCAGCCGCCAGGACAGGGCCAGGCCATAGCCGGCGGCCACCCCGATGGCCGGCGCTCCCCGCACCGCCAGTTCATAGATGCCCTGGCAGAGCGAGGGAATATCGGCGCAGTTGCGCCAGGCGATGTCATGGGGCAGGCGGGTCTGGTCGAGCAGAACGACGCAGTCGTCACGCCACGTCACCACGGGAAAGGGAAAGGGCAGAGTACTCATGATGTCCTTTGGGAAGGGGCGCCGTCGGGGCCGTCCAGCACCCGGCGCAGTTGACGGCCCAGCAGGGCCAGGGGCAGTCCCATCACGTTGAAGTAGCAGCCGGTCACGCCCTTGACCATGAGGGCGCCATACCCCTGGATGCCGTAGGCACCGGCCTTGTCCATGGGTTCGCCGGTGGCCACGTAACGGGCGATGGCGTCCGGGTCCAGGGGCAGGAAATCCACCTCGGTGGCTTCGCTGGCCACCAGCTCCGCCGTGCCGTCGGGGCCGCCCAGAAGGGCCACCGCGCTGATGACCGTATGCCGGCGGCCGGACAGGCGTGAGAGCAGGGCCACCGCGTCGGCCTCATCCACCGGTTTCTCCAGGATGTCCCCGTCCAGAACCACCACCGTATCCGCCCCCAGGATCCAGCGGCCGGGATGGGCCTTCGCCACGTCCCGGGCTTTGGCCGCGGCCAGGGCCTGGGCGTAGTCGGCCGGGGTGGTGCCGTTGGCCGACAGTTCGGCGGCCAGACCGGCCTCCACATCGCCGGCGGGAATCACCTCGAAAGGCAGGCCGGCCACGGTGAGCAGATCCGCACGCCGGGGAGAGCGGGAGGCCAGCACCAGGGTTTCACCGGCGGGCCAGGGCACGAAGGGGCTCAGGATCACGGCGCGGGCGCCTCCTTGTCGAGGATCAAAGTAACCGGGCCGTCGTTGACGAGGTCCACCTTCATCATGGCGCCGAATTCCCCCTCGGCCACCTGGGGCCATTCCGCCCGCAACAGCCGGCCGAATTCGAGATACAACCGGCGGGCGTCCTCCGGGGGAGCGGATTTGGTAAAGCTGGGCCGCATGCCCTTGCGGCAGTCGCCGTAGAGGGTGAACTGGGAGACCAGCAGAATGCCCCCGCCCGTGTCCTGCAGCGACAGGTTCATGAGGCCGGCCGGGTCGTTGAAGATGCGCAGACGGGGCAGCTTGCGGGCCATCCACGCCAATTCGGCCGGGGTGTCGGTGGGCCCCATGGCCGCCAGCACCACCAGACCGTGGTCGATGGCGCCGGTGATGCGGCCGTTCACCGTGACCGAGGCCTGTCCGCTTCTCTGTACCACACAGCGCATGATTCCCCTAGTCCGACAGGCTGCCCAGCTGGAAGCGGTCGATCTTGTCCACGCCCTTCACCTTGCCCACGGCCTTGAGGATCTTCTCCAGGGCGTTGAGATTGCGCACCTCGATGACCAGGGTCACGGTGGCCACATCGTGTTCCGCCGTGAAATCCCCGCTCTGGATGTTGGTGTTGGTGTTGGCCAGCACGTTGCTGATATCCATCAGCAGATTCTTCCGGTCGTTGGCCTGGATGATGAGCTTGACCAGGAAGGTCTGCTCGGGCGCCGAATCCCAGGTCACCTCGATGCGCCGCTCGGGCCCGAGGTTGGGATCGTTCAGGTTGGGGCAGCCGTTGCGGTGCACCGACACGCCGCGCCCCCGGGTGATCACGCCGATGATGGAGTCGCCCGGAATGGGCTGACAGCACCCGGCGAAGGACACCATCAGGTTGTCCACACCGGCCACGCGCACGCCGCTGGTCGAGCGTCGCAGCAGCGTTTCGTACAGTTCCTTGCCCTTGGCAATGACCTTTTCGGCGGCCGACTCGACCGGCGGCGTGACCCGCCCCACCACCTTGGCGAACGAGAGGTCCCCGCGGCCGACGGCCGCCAAAAGCTTGTCCAGTTCGGGGTAGCCCATGTCCTGGGCCACGTCCAGCAGGTCGGTGTCGATTTTCACGCGGAGGTGGGCCCGAGCCAGTTCCCGCTCCAGGATGTCGCGGCCCAGCTTCACGCTTTCGGTGAACTGGCTGGTGCGGATCCAGCGGCGGATGTGGTGCTTGGCGCGGCTGGTCTTGACGATTTCCAGCCAACTGGCGCTGGGGTTGGGCAGCTTGCTGGTCAGGATCTCCACGCTGTCGCCGTTGCCGAGTTCCGACCGCAGGCTGACGATGCGCCCGTTGACCTTGGCCCCCGTGCACCGAAACCCCACCTCGGAGTGGATGCGGAAGGCGAAGTCCAGGGGCGTGGCGCCCGCCGGCAGCTGGAACACGTCGCCGCCGGGACTGAACACGAAGACTTCGTCCCGCAGGAAATCCATCTGCAGGGTTTCCATGAACTCGCGGGCGTCGGCCACATCCTCCTGCCACTCCATGATCTGGCGCAGCATCTTGACCATCTCGCTCATGTCGCCCTTGTCGGTGCCGCCCCCCTCCTTGTACCGCCAGTGCGCGGCGATGCCCAGCTCGGCCAGATCGTGCATCTCCTGCGTGCGGATCTGCACTTCGATGTACTTGCCCCCGGGCGTGCGCACCGTGGAGTGGATGGACTGGTACATGTTGGGCTTGGGCGTGGCGATGAAATCCTTGATGCGGTCGGACAGGGGCGGGAACAGGTTGTGCAGCTCACCCAGGGCGTGATAGCAGTCGGCCTTGGTTTCCACGATGATGCGCAGGGCCAACAGGTCGTACACCCGGTCCAGGCCGATCTCCTGGGCCAGCATCTTGCGGTGGATGGAATAGAAGTGCTTGGGCCGTCCGTAGATCTCCGACTTGATGCCCGCCTGCGCCATGGCCTCACGCAGGGGCGTGACCAGTTTGGTGATGAGCCGTTCCCGCTCGCGCCGGGTCTGGTTGATGCCGCGTTCGATTTCGAAGTACTTGGACGGCTGGAGCACCTTGAAGGCCAGGTCCTCCAGCTCCCACTTGATCATGGCGATGCCGAAGCGGTGGGCAAAGGGGACGTACACGTCCATGGTCTCGTTGGCGATGTCGAGGCGGCGGTCCTCGGCCAGGTATTCGATGGTGCGCATGTTGTGCAGGCGGTCGGCCAGCTTGATGAGCACGGTGCGCGGATCGCGGGCGATGGACAGCACAAGTTTGCGGTAGGTCTCGGCCTTGCGGGCGTCCTTGTTCACCTCGTGCAGCCCGCTGATCTTGGTCACGCCGTCCACCATGTTGGCCACGTCGGCCCCGAAGCGGGTCTCGATCTCGGCCATGGTGTGCTCGGTGTCCTCCACCACATCGTGCACCATGGCGGCGATGAGCGTGTCCACATCCAGGCGCAGGTCGGCCAGGATCTGGGCCACGGTCAGGGCGTGCACGAAAAAGGGCTCCCCGCTGCGACGGGTCTGGTGGGCGTGGGCCTGCTTGGCGAATTCGTAGCAGCCCCACAGGCGTTCATGGTCGGCCTGGGGATTGTACTGTTCCACCCGGGACAGAATCCCTTCCATCATCCCCTGCATATCGACGGGGGCGGGCTTTTGTCCCGGTCGGGTCATGACCCGGCAGCTGGCCTGATATCCACCAGCAACTGTTGAACCGGATCATAGGTTCCGTAGCGGGGCCGGAAGGTGCTGCGCCCCACCTGGAACAGGATGTCCCAGCTCATGTCCAGGAGGTTGGTGGGGGTCAGCCCCGTGCTTTCGAGCATGCGGCGCCAGGTGTCACCGCAGCTGAAGCAGACGAATTCCCGGCTCAGGGCCGGCGTGTCGGTGCCGTTGGCCCGGGCGGGCCCCCGAAAGGCGAAGCGCAGATGGGCCCCGCCGCTGAGTTGGGTGGGCGGACGCTGCATGCGCAGCCCCGTACAACGGAAGACCGGCTTCCGGTTGCCCGAACCGAAGGGTTCCAGGTATTCCAGTTCCCGCACGAGGGACGCCACGTCCTGGGCGCCCATGTCCATGAGGTTCAGGTCCATGTCAAAGCACTCGGGCACGGGGCCGCAGTTGGGCTCCTCGCGCAGCGCCTTGAGGAAAGCCTCGCGGAAGGCGGGAATATCCTTGGTACGCAGGGTCATGCCCGCGGCCTGGGAGTGTCCGCCGTGCCGGATCAACAGGTGGGCGCACTTGTCCAGCACGCACTTCACGTCCACGGTGGGGACGCTGCGGGCCGAGCCGCGGGCCTCGTCGCCCTCCACGGAAATGAGAATGACCGGCAGCTGGTACTGTTCCACCAGACGGGCCGCCCCGATGCCGATGATGCCCTTGTGCCAGTCGGTACTCGAAAGAACCAGGCCGGGATCGCCCTTGGCCACGAAGATCAGGGCCTGGTCGATGGCTTCCTGCTTGAGGATCAGGTCCTGTTCCTTGCGGCGGTTGTTGGTGCGGTCCGCTTCGGCGGCCAGCTTCTGGGCGGTGTCCTCGTCCCGCGTCAAGAGCAGTTCCAAGGCGGACATGACCCGGCCGATGCGGCCGCAGGCGTTGATCCGCGGCGCAAGCTGATAGGCAAAATCGCCGGTGGTGACGGGAAAGCCCCGGTCCAGGCGGGCCACCGACAGCAGGGCGGCCAGGCCGGGCCGAATGGCCTGCCGGTCGTTGAAGCACTCCAGGCCCTTTTTCACGAGGATGCGGTTCTCCCCCACGATGGCCATCTGGTCGGCCACCAGACCCAGAGCCACCAGGTCGAGCACCGTGGTCAGGAAATCGGGCGGCAGGCACCCCACCGTGAACTGGTCCAGGGCCTGGGCGAACTTGAAGGCCACCCCCACCCCGCTCAGTTCGTTGTTGGGATAGGTGGCGTCCTCACGCCGGGGGTTGACCAGGGCCACCGCCGGCGGACGTTCCTCGAAGATGTGGTGATCCAGGACGATCACGTCCATGCCCAGTTCGGCGGCCAGGTTGATCTCGGCCAGGGCGGCGGCGCCCGTGTCCACGGTGATCAGCAGGGTCACGCCCTCGGTGGCCCACTGGCGGACCATGCGGTCGGCCACGCCGTAGCCGTCGGTGGCGCGGTCGGGGATGAATCCGGGCTGGACATTCAGCCGGCACCCCTCGTATTCCAGCGCGGTGAGGGTCTCGAAAAGGAGGGCGCAACCGGTCAGGCCGTCCACGTCGAAATCCCCGTGCACGGCCACGCGTTCGCTTCGCTTGAGGCCGTCCATGACCCGGTCCACGGCCTTGTCCATTTCCTTCAGGAGGAAGGGGTCGTGCAACTGACTGAGGGCGGGAAAGAAGAAGTGCTCCAGCTGGCCGCTGGCGGTCAGGCCGCGGCCGGCCAGGATACGCAGCAGAGGGTCGGTGACGTTGAATTGCAGCGGCACATCCCGGCGGATCCGCGCAATGATGTCGTCGGACACCACGTACTCCGGCCGCCAGGGGCGGCTGGACAGAACGCCGTTTTCCTCATCCGAGGCATTGAAATCAAGGGGCAGCTGCAACACGTCCTCCGCACATGGCCGGTCGATCGGGAACCGGTCCGGGCCCGGCGGCCCGGAAAGAAGGACAGGTCGCACTAGTGCACCCCGTCCGCGAAGAAATAGACGTGAGAAGCCGGTCGTAAGCCGAGTTTTGTTACCCGCACGGAAAACCGTGCCGGCGACAGTCATGTATCTGGGAACGCCGTTACCGACGCCCTCAAGCGACCTACCCGGGAGTGCTAACGAGACGGGCCGTCTCATCCTCCTCTATTTGGTCTTGCTCCAGGTGGGGTTTACCCTGCCACCCCTGTCGCCAGGGGCGCGGTGAGCTCTTACCTCACCATTTCACCCTTACCGCAGCCGAAACCGCGGCGGTATATTTTCTGTGGCACTTTCCGTGGGATTGCTCCCCCTGGCCGTTAGCCAGCACCCTGCCCTGTGGAGCTCGGACTTTCCTCGAACCCTTCCTTGTGGGAATAGACCCGCGACTGTCTCTCCGACTTCTCAGGGCCCATGATAGACCGTTTGCGGAGGAATGTCACAGAATATAAATGGGCCGGGCCCGCCGGTGCCGGCTCAGGTGTTGGCCAAGTCCTTGTCGATCCACCCGATGACCCGTTTGATGGCCTGCAGGTAGTTGATATTCTCCACATCGGACAGGCCGAGCAGGTTCAGGGTCTCCAGAATGTCGGCGATTTCGGTGGATTCCGAATTGACGGTGACCACGCGGGCGCCATTGATCAGAACCTCGGCCACTTCGCAGATGGTGTCGTTCACCATGTAGCCGAACCGGTGCTTGTGCACTTTGACGGCCTGCAGGTCAGGATGGGCGGCGATCATGTCCATGAAAGCCTCCACACTGTAGGTGGCCTCGGTCAGGTCCGGCGGCGTCACCTGGAACGCGGCAAACACCTCGTCGCGCAAGACCGCCACTGGCAGGGGAAATTCGCCCTTCATGAGCGGATTCCACTGCTCCAGCCCGTCTTTTTCCGTCACGAAGGTCTTGATGTCCATCTTGCCGTCGCGCAGCTTGGTGTTGTTCACGTCGTTGGTCCGCGACACGATGTAGACTTCCTCGGACCGGCGCTCCCAGACCTTCTCGGGCACGGGCACGGACAGGCGGGACATGCGATACGCCGCCTCGTCGAATTCCTGCCCGAAGGTGCGGAACTCGAAACGGGGTTTGGAAATTTCCCCGATCTTCATTTCATCCTTGGCCATGTCAGCCCTCTCTTTCGTGAAAAACGGCCGGGGTCCAAGGGACCCCGGCCGTGACTAACCGGACCGGCTTAGAAAGCGGTCTGGAACCTCATCTGCAGATAGCTGAAGTCGTAGTCGCCGTTGTACTGCTCGTCCTTGCCGACCGCGAATTCGTCGTTGTCGACCATGCCGTAGTTCAGCATGAGCTTGACGTTGGGGTTGGGGTAGTAGTTCACGCCGAAGGTCATCGACGTGGAGGCGCCGTGCTGCTCATCGGCGTCCGCATCGTTCAGGTCGACGGTGGAGTAGCGCAGAGCCACTTCCCAGGCGCCCTTCTTGGCGTTGGGCGTGAGGCGCGCGAACTCGGCGTCCTTGTGATCGTACTTGTGGGTGTCATCGGTCAGGAAGTAGCTGATGAACCCATAGCCGCCGCTGTAGGAGATGCTCTCCTGGTCGTAGCGCCGGCTGATGCTGGTCATCATGTACTCGCCCTGGACCATGAACCGCTTGTTCACGTAGGCCAGTTCACCGCCGAAGTTGTTGAACGTATCCACGTCCTTGATCTTGGCGTAGATGAACTTAGTGTCCGACACGTTGCTCTCGGGACGGGTGTTGAACTTGACGCTGGAGACCGAAACCTCGCCATCCTCATCTTCGACGCTTCCGACGAAGGTGGGCTTACGGTAGGTGCCGGAGGCGCCGAGCAGCAGGGTGCTCTCTTCGGTCTGGATGGCCGCATAGTTCAGGCGGGCCGCGAAGTTGATCGACTCGTTGGCTTCCTTGGCAAAATCTTCCACGTCCCCGCCGAACATGGACGCGGACCAGCGGAAGCTGTCCATCCACTGGGTGACTTCCAGACCCATCCGACGGCCGACCACGAAGGGCTCGGTGCCCTGGCTGCGCTCCATGAACATCAGGTTGCGGCTGGTGGTGACTTCTTCCAGGCCGTTGGGCTGACGGAAATTACCGACCCGCACCCGGCCATTGCCGCCGAAGATGCCGCGATAGCTGATGTAGGCGTCCTTGACGGCCGCGGCTTCATCCGCGAAATCGAGGTCGATCTCACCGTACCAGTTGTGCCAGAGCTGGGACTTCAGGGCGAAACGGGCACGGCGCAGCAGGAAACCGCCCGTCAGACTGTCCTGTTTCTCGTAGAAGTCCTCATAGTCGCCAATGTCATCACTGTCCATGTTGTAAAGCTCGCCGTCATCGAAGTAGGTCGCCACATCCAGGTACACCCGGGCGTCGAACCACCACTTGAAGGCACTATCGTCGGATTCGAACACCAGGATGCCATCTTCGGCGGTGGCATTCAGGGAGGTCGAATCGGCGAGCGCGAAGCCGGCCATGGTGAGCATGATCACCAGTACCGCCGCCAACTTGACAAACCAATTACGCATTTTCAGCTCTCCTTGCTGGGGTGTGGCCCGGACTCAGAGGATCCTGGACGTGACTGGCGAAACTCTGCCACATGTCCACCTCAGTGTCCAGACCGATGGTCCATCCTGCTGAGTCTCAGCAGGACGGACAGTTGATTCTTCAGGGTCTTGTTCCATTTCTTGTTGGTCACACTTTCCGCACGCATTTGCCAATGCGGGGAAGTTGTGGCCAACGCCTGCTGGAACTGCCAGGCATGGTCAAACCGAATTCCGTCCACGGCCTGCAAGCCGTCCATTTGCTGGGCCGTCAGGCCCATATCCCGCAGATCCTCCAGAACCTCCCCCAGCCTGAGTTCCCAGGCCCCGGTGACCGCGAGTTCGAGCACGTCGGCAATGTCGTCCTTGGAAAGGTCCGTGGCGCGGCGCATATCCCGCATGACCCGCACGGCGCTGCCCAGATCCTGGCCCACGAAATCGGCCAGACCCGGGTCGGTGATCCCCCGCGTTTCCAATTCCGCCACCACGGCATCATCCAGTCGAAATCGTACGTCGGCCTTGACCTGCTGGTCAAAGACATTGTCCATGACAAAGAGCATGAGAAAGGAGATGACCCCGGCCAGAACGGGCGTTGCCAGCCAGCCCAGGGAGATCTCGGACATGACCCGGTAGCGAATGCCGATGCCCTTGAAGAGGCTGATGCCGATAATGGCGCCCACCACGGCCTGGCTGCTGCTCACGGGCACCAGCGGGAAGGTGGGCAGGCCATGGCTGGCCAGCCAGAACTCCAGGCTTTCCGAGGCGAAGAGAAACAGGGTCAGGGACTGGGCCATGACGATGACCAAAGCCGGCACGGGTGAGATCCGCGCCAAGCCGCCGCCCACGGTTTTCATGACCCGCTCGGAATAGGTGAACACGCCCACGCTGATGGCCACAGCCCCGAGGAAGAACAGCTGCTGCACGGCGGTCACCTGGATGACTCCCAGGGCCGTGAAATCCTGGAACGGATTATCCGGCACGAAGACGCCCATGACGTTGGCGATGTTGTTCGCCCCGAGGCTGTAGGACCCGAAGGCCCCGGCCACGAGGAGCCCCAGTCGCGTCCCGAGATCCAATCTCAGGAGATGCGGTTTGGTCAGCCGCAAGAAGAGCCGCACCAGGATAAACAAGCCCACCGCGATGCCCGCCGAAAGGAGCGGGCAGGCTACCCAGGTGATGACGATCTTGGTCAGCGAGGAGGCGTCGGTCAGCGAGGCCGAATAGAAGTTCCAGCCGATGATGGCGCCCACGATGGCCTGGGACGTGGAGACCGGGATCTTGAGCCGGGTCATCCAGAACGTGGTCAGGGCCGAGGCCAGGGCCACGGTAAAGGCGCCGGCCAGGGCATTGACCGACCCCAGCTTGCCGAGGGTATGCGCCGCGCCCGCCCCACTGATAGTGGCGCCCAGGATGATGAAAACGGAACAGACGATGGCCGCGGTGCGAAACTTGACCATGCGGGTGCCCACGGCTGTGCCGAAGACATTGGCCGCATCGTTCGCGCCCAGGGACCACCCCAGGAACAAGCCGCTGCTAAGAAAGAGGAGGATCTCCATTCCCTACCTCAGATATTCCGTTTAATGGCGTAGATCGCCAGACGGTCGGCCACTTCTTCCGCCTTGTCCGACACCTTCTCCACGTTCAGCGCGAAATAGCGCAGGTGGATTTTGTGGGCCAGTTCCAGGTCGCTGTCGAACAGGCTCCGCTTCAGCGTGTCGCTGATGGTGTCGGCTTCCTTTTCGTAATGGTGCACCTTGTACAGGTTGTCGGAAATCACATCCGTGTCCCGGAAAAAGGCCCGGGCGCAGATGATCACGGCCTCAACCGCGGCGGCGCTGGCGTCGGCCAGTTTCAGGAATCCGTGGTGAAACTCCTCGGGGATATCCGGATGCTCCACGGAGAATTGCAGCAGGCTCGTCTTGGCCGTATCGATGATGTTGTCGGAATTCTCCAGGAGCCCCAGCACATCGCCGCGGTGTTCGGGAATCAGGGAAAGCCGATAGAGATCGGTCTCCACGCCCTTGCTCAGCTTGTCGGCGTTGGACTCCAGGAGATCGATCCGGCTGATGGCGGCCTCAAATTCCCCGGCTTCGCCTCCGAGATAGGCCTTCACGCCTTCCTTGAACACCAACCCGCCTTCGGCCACGGTATCCAGAAACTCGTCGATCTGGGTTTCCAGCCCGCGACTGGATTTGAATAACGGCATGTCTATTTACCTTCCGTTGGTTTAAGGACGTCCCGGAAGAATAAGAGATAAAGGACAGCCAAGGCCAGCCCTACTATGAGGGGAATGGGACCGCGGCGGACCGGACGGAACAGGATGTCCATCCGCACGGCGTCTGCGGGCTGGAGATTCGCGGCGGTCAGATGAGCTGTTCCGTGACCGTCGACCACGCCCACGGCGAAGGGAGGCTGCGGGTTTTTCTTGGCGTCGTAGGCCGGAACCACCTTGGGAATGGCGTGCACGCGCATGCCGTCGGGCAACCGAACACCCATGTGCAGTTCCCGCAGAAAGAACCCCGACCGGTTCACGAAATCGCGCCGCACGGCAAACTCGCCGTAGGGCCGGCGGCTCTCTTCAACCTGGAACCAGCCGGGTATGGCGGCCTGCACCCGCACCTCATCCCCGGCCCGGGCCATGGGGTCGGTGATCAGGTTCAACATCAGGTGTCCCAGGACCCGCCGCAGGGGTTGGGCCGCGCCGGTCTCGTCGGCGGCAAAGCGAGCGGGGCCGGACAGGATGGTGAAATCATGGCCGTCGACAAAAGAAAAAGGCAGCAGGAGGTCCCCTGATCCGCCTTCTGTCAAGACCACTCGAACTTCCACTTGGGCATCTCCGTCCGGCCCGATCAAAACATTTTCCTCATAAACAGCCAGGGTGTCCGGCAAAGCGGCCGTCGCGCCCAGGGCCTCTCCGTCGATAAGGACCAAAACGAACAGCGTCAGGATGGACACCGCGGTCAAGGCCAGGAGGATGGCAACCCGTCGCGCGCGCATTATGACCACCCCGGCGTGATGCCCAGGACCCGGAACCAGGTCAGCCCGGCAATGATGAGCAGGATGGTTCCGATAGTCGTCATGATCAGGCCGTATTTCAGGTTATCCAGCACCGAGTACTGTCCCGTCGCGAAGAGGATCACGTTGGGCTTGGCGTTGATGGGCAGCCCGATGACCCAGTCGATGGTGAAGGCCGCCGGCAGGGCCAGCCACAATGGGTCGTAGCCGAGTTCCTGGGCGATGGCGATCACGAAGGGGATGAAGATCAGGGTGCGCATGGTCTTGCTGGTGAAGAACAGGTGGCTGAACATGTTCACCGTGATCACCAGGCAATACACGACCCAGAAGTTCACGCCCGGCTGGATGTTCATCTGGTCGAACAGGGTGCCCACCAGCCAGCGGGCCGCGCCGGTGTCGTTGAGGGCCAGACCGCCGGCATAGGCGCCGCAGCTGAACAGCATGAGGTGCCAGGGGATGTCCGCCTCGTTCCACTTGAGCAGGCCGATTTTCGGAAAGAGGGCGATGACCGCGCCGATGAAAGCCGCCATCACGGCCGAGATTTCGAAGCCGAGGACACTGAGATGCAGCTTGTCCGTGACCCAGAGCATGATAACCAGACCGAAAATCACGGACGCCTTCTTCTCGCCCGGGGTCACGGCGCCCATTTCCTTGAGTTTCTCGGCCATCTTCTCCAGGCCGCCCTCGACCACGGGGGTCTGCTGCTCGGGCGGCACCTTGAAGACGAATTTGGGGCCGATGTACCAACTGATCAGCATGGCCACCACCACCACCGGGAACGACGCGAACAGCCAATCGGTGTAGTAGATGCGGCTGCCGCCCATGGACAGGATGAACGCCACGGCAATGAGGTTGGCGTTGGACCCGGTCATGTAGGCGCTGGACCCGAAGTTGATGCCCTGCAGATTCTGCAGGAAGAGGTTGCGTCCAAAATTATTGGGATGCTTGTTGCTGGCCCCGTAGATACTGGCCACCACGATGATGATCGGCAGCAGGATGGCCGCCCGGGCCGCCGTGGCGGGGATGAAGGCCGCCAGCATGAGGTTCAGCCCGAAGAACGCCAGCAGGATCCATTTGGAGGTGCGGCCGAAACGAACGATCAGGCCCAGGGCGATGCGTTTGGCCAGATTGGTTTTCACCAGCATGGACGACAGGATGAAGGCCAGCACGTTCAGCCAGATCACACTGAAACCCAGCACCCCCAGAACCTTGCTCTCCCCCCAGCCGTGGAAAAAGACCATCAGGGCCATGAGCATGAGGCTGGTCACATGGGTGGGAATGGGCTCGGTGATCCACCAGACCAAGGCGGTGGCAAACACCGCGATCACCACCTGCCCACCGGTGGTCAGCCCCTCGGGCGTGGGCATATAGTAGAGGGACAGGAAGGTGAGGACACCCAAAGGGAACCCCAGGTACCGCATCCAGCGTTCGCCGGCGGTGAGGGTCTTGTCGGGAACATGGCTCAGCTTATTGCGGCTGAGGTCCAGGATCTCGTCGATTTTGGCCAGGGCGGACGCAGCGGCGGCGGTCACGTTATGAGTCTCCGTTCTCGAGTGATGCCTACCAGGCCTTATAGGGATGGGCAATAAGGTTCGAGTTGTAATAGCGCGGGTCGGAAGTTACTTCCTCGCCCACCCAGTCAGGCAGTTCCACCGCCTGATCCTCAGACTCCAGCTCACATTCGGCCACGATCAGGCCGTCGTTCACGCCATGGAATTCGTCGATTTCCCAGGTCAATCCCGCGTGGTCCACCTTGTAACGGGTTTTCTCGATCAGGGGTTGCTCGCAGAGTTCCAGCAGTTCCCGGGCATCGGCGAGGGGAATGTCGTACTCGAATTCGAGACGGGTGGCGCCCGTGGTGAGGCCCTTGATGGTCAGGGCCGCCCGCTCCCCCATGGTCCGGGCCCGCACCACGCGTTCCTTGGCGGAGTTCAGATATCCCTGCCGGAAGAGCGTCCCGGTGGCAGAGGCTTTCCAGTCGGTATTCTTCACCAGGTATTTGCGTTCGATTTCCTTGCCCATGGGTCGTCTCCTGATCGTTTTGGGTCCGCGGGACAGAAGCAATGCGCGTGCCCGGTTGAAACTCGCCCTAACATGCTCAATGGTAATGATTTGTGATTTAATCCGACCTAAATTCCGTCGCCGATGGCGAAATCCCGTTGATTTGCTGGCGAAAACTCGCCACATGGGCTATGGTTCGCCACATGAATCGCGTTCTTTCCAGCTTTTTGGCGGTCCTGCTGCTGGTTCTGCTGCTCGGCGCCAACCTGTATGTTCTGCGAGACCTCCAGGACATCGCCTCCCCGCCCTTCGAGCCTGCGGAATCCCAGTCGCCTCCCTTTGAGACCTCTGCTGAGGTGGTGCGGATCGGCGTCATTTCCCGGTTTGCCCCCAACATCATTTTCTCCGGCTACCAGCCCATCATGGACTACCTCAACCAGAACAGTGATCGGACCTATGAACTGCGCCTGAGCACCAGCTACCAGGATGCGGTGGACCAGCTCCGTTCAGGAGAGGTGGCCGCCTCCTTTTTGGGCGCCTGGATCTATAGTCACCTGGCGAACAACGAAGATCTGATTCCCCTCGCGGCCCCCCGCAACAAGGACGGACAGTCGGAATTCCGCGCCATCCTGGTGACGGGCCCGGACTCCCGGATCACGCAACTGTTCAACCTGAAAGGCGCCCGCGTCGCCCTGCCCTCGGGACAATCCTGGTCGGGGAACTGGCTGCAGGTGTCCGGTCTGGCCTCGGTGGGACTGAGCGTGGCGGACCTGGACTCCCTGCATCATTTCGACCATCACCAGACCGTGGTCTGGCAGGTGCTGCGGGGGCATTTCGATGCCGGGGTGGTCAAGGCGTCCGTTGCCCGCCGCTATGTTCGGGAAGGCCTCCGTCCGGTTCTGCCCTCGCCCCCCATTCCCGGGCCGCCCCTGGTGGGCTTCCGCAACGGCGACCCGGAGATCCTCGACGATATCCGGTCCCTGCTGCTGGCCCTGGACCCCAACGTACCGGGTGACAAAGTGGTTTTGGAAAGCTGGACGCCGGAGTTTTCCTTCGGGTTTATTCCCGTGGACGAAGCCACCTACATGGAGGCCTTCGGCCAATTGGAGGCCGGGCCATGAATTTCCTGTCCCGGCGTCTGATCGGCCTGCGGGCGCGGATTCTCTTCACCGTCGGCGTGAGCACGTCCATTGTCATGATGCTGCTCTCCTGGGGCCTGCTCTACAGCTGGCGCCACGCCCTGGTGCAGCAGGAAATCGCCAATGCCCAGTCCGTCAGTCGCGCCTTTTCCGTGGCCGTGGTGGACGCCCTCATCTTCGCCGACCAGGATCTCTACCAGTCCGAGGGATTCCTGGACAACTACGTCATGATGTTCATGAACCAGAATCCCAGGCTGCGGGCCATCACCATCCTGGATGAGGACGGGCGATCCGTGGCCCGCAGTTGGGACAGCGAGGATCCCCCCTGGATCTCCGGACCCTTGCCCACCCTGCTCACCGCCCCCGCCCCCTGGACCACCCTCGCCCCCCGCAGCGACGGCCAGTGGGTTCTGGAAACCATCCTCCCCCTGCGCAGCGGCCACCGGTCCTGGGGCGTGTTGGTGCTGTCGGTGGAAGCGGATTCCATCCGGGCCCAGCTGCGCCGCAACTTTATCCAACTGGCCCTCTTCTCCTCCTCCGTCACCAGTGTTCTGCTGCTCTTGCTGTGGCTGCTGCTGAGCCGCCTGCTGGGCAGCCTGCAGGCCCTGGTCACCGCCATGGACACGGTGGATTTCCATGCCGTCAGCGTACCGGCCCTGCCGTCCCGGGGCGACGAGATCGGCATTCTCTACCAGCATTTCCATCGAATGCAGCAGCGTGTGGAACAATCCCGCGTGGACTTGCTGAGCGCCCAGCACCAGGTGTGGCACGCCGAACGCCTCGCCGCCATCGGCCGGCTGGCCTCGGGTCTGGCCCACGAGATCAACAACCCCATCAACGGGGTGCGCAGCTGCATCTACGCCATCCGGGAGAATCCCACCGACCACGAACAAACCGCCCAGTACCTGGACATGATGGACGAAGGCCTGACCGGCGCTTCCGAGGTCCTGCGCAAGCTGCTGGGCTTCGCCCGCAAACAACAAACAGCGCCCGGCCCATTGGACCTGAACGAGGCCGTGCAGACGGTCGCCCGCCTGGTGTCCTTCAACATGGAGCGCAAGAATATCGCGTTGGGTCTGGACCTGCACGCGGAGCTGCCGCCGGTCCTGGCCGACCGTCAGCTCATGCAGGAGGTCATCATGAATCTGCTGATCAACGCCATCGACGCGGTGGATCAGGAAGGCTGCATCGAAGTGGCCAGCACCGTGTCCGGCGACCGGGTCCAGTTGACCGTGCTGGACAACGGCGCGGGGATCGCCCCGGAGGCCCTGGACCGGATTTTTGATCCCTTCTTCACCACCAAGAAAACCGGCGAGGGCACGGGGCTGGGACTGTCCATCTGCCTGGGTATTGTCCAGGCCAGCGGGGGGACCCTGGACGTGGTCAGCCCGCCCGGACAAGCCACCTGTTTCACCCTCAGCCTGCCCGTTCTGACCGGAAGCGTTCCCGAAGGAGAGGTCACGTGAGAATCCTGCTGGTGGAAGACGAGCGCATGACCCGAACGGCCCTGACCGACACCCTGCGTCGGGAAGGCCACGAAGTGACCCCCTGTCCCGACGGTCACGTCGCCATGGAGGCCCTGGAGTCGCTGGAGTTCGAACTGGTCCTCACCGATCTGAACCTCCCCGGTCCCGACGGCATGGCCATCCTGGACAAAGCCGGGCGCCGGACGACGCCCCCGCGGGTGATGATCATGACCGCCTATGCCTCCACGGAAACGGCGGTGGAAGCCCTGCGCCTGGGGGCCTGCGACTACATCACCAAACCCTTCCGGACCGATGAGGTCCTGGCGCGCGTCCGGAACATCGACCGCCTGTTCCTGGTGGAGCAGGAAAACACGGAGTTGCGCCGCCGCATCACCGGCCGGGACGAGGACCGCATCGTCGGCAACTCCCCCTGCATGATCCAGCTCAACAACACCATCGACACCATCGCCCCCGGCGAATACAACGTCCTGATCCAGGGCCCCAGCGGAACCGGCAAGGAACTGGTGGCCCGGGCGGTCCACGCCCGCAGTCAACGCCGAGGGGGACCGTTCGTCGCGGTGAACTGTTCCGCCATCCCGGAAACCCTGATGGAGAGCGAACTGTTCGGCCATCGCAAGGGGGCGTTTACCGGAGCGGATCGGGACCACGCCGGGTTCTTCCAGCGCGCACGCGGCGGCAGTCTCTTCATCGATGAAATCGACGATCTGCCCCTGGCCGTCCAGGTCAAGCTGCTGCGGGTGATCCAGGAACGTGAAATAGAGCCCGTCGGCGGCGGAGCGGCCGAAGCCATCGACTTCCGCTTGATCGCCGCCACCAAGAAGGACCTGAAGGCGTTGGCCGCCGAAGGGCGATTCCGCGAGGACCTCTACTACCGTCTCAATGTGATTCCCCTCAAACTGCCCACGCTGGCTGAACGGCGGGAGGATATTCCCGCCCTTATCGAACACTTCGCCGTCAAGCTGGGCCAGGCCGGACACCTGGATATCGACCCGGCCCAATACCGGGTCATGATGGCCTACGACTGGCCCGGAAATGTGCGGGAACTGGGGAACGTGGTGGAGCGAATGGTGGCCCTGCCGGGGATTTCGGTGACGGATCTGCTGGAAGGCGATCTGCACCCCCAGGCCGAAACTCCGGCCGCCGCGGATCCCGCGTCACCCCTGGAGGGCCCCCTGGGCGGGATGAGCTATCGGGACCACATGCAGGCCTGTGAGGATCGGCTGTTGGGCTGGGCCCTGCACCAGGCCGACGGGAACATCTCCACCGCCGCCCGCCTCCTGGACCTGCCCCGCAGCACCCTGCGCAGCAAGCTCGACAAGAGCTGAAAGCTCAGGCGTCCAGGGCCTTGTTGGCCAGGGCGTCGGCATGGGCGTTCTGGGCCCGCTTCACATGCTTCACCTTGAACTCCCTGAGGCCCTTGGCCAGGAAGGTGGCCTGCTGGTACAGCGGCCGCAGGTCGGGGCTCTTCACGCGGTAAACACCGTGCATCTGGCGCACGATCAGTTCGCTGTCCATGTACAGATGAACCCGCCTGATTTTCCAGCGCTGGCAATGCTCCAGGGCCGCCACCACGGCGCGGTACTCGGCCACGTTGTTGGTGGCCGTGCCGATGGCTTCGCCGTACTCGGCCAGATCGGGCCCGTCCTTCTGACTGAAGACCACGCCCACGGCCGCGGGTCCCGGGTTGCCCCGGCTGGCGCCGTCGGTATGGATGACCATGATGTCGCTCCCCTCGGCCGGCAGAGGGTTGCGGGGCAAATCCACCGCGGACAGGAGCTCCGGCCAGTCACCCGCGGCGGGGCCCTTGGCCTTGCCGCCGGATTTGGTGGCAGGCCCGGAGGCCGCCACGGGGTCGGGGGCGTCCTCGTCGTGGCTTGTCAGCTCCCGGCGCCAGATGGACAGCCGGCGCCGCAGTTCGCGCACCGACAACCCGCACTCCCGGGCCAGGGTGCGCAGGTCCCCGCTGCGCTCCAGGGTGCGCAGCAGGTCGGACAGGGTTTCGGGATTCTTGTCGAGGGTCATGTCCGGTTTCTCCGCGGTGTCAGGCCCAGGGCCTGTGAACGATGTAGCGCATGCACGAGGGGCAGCGGACCACGGCCCGCCCCCGGTCCACGTCAATGGCCTGCTGGGCCGGCAACTGATGAAAGCAGCCGGTGCAGGCCCCGTTGTGGTGGTGAACCACCGACAGGTCCAGCTTGCTGCGCAGCCTCTGCACGGTGCGCATCTCGGCGTCCGGCAGCAGGTGGATCACCCGCTCCAGTTCCGCCGAGTCTTCCTTGCGGGCCGCGTTGAGGGTTTGCCGTTCGGCGCGGATCGCCTCCAGTTCCCGGGCGCTTTCCTGGCCCTTCCAGTGGCTCACCACCCGGGCGTCCGTCGCCTCGCTGGACGAGGTCTCCTGGCGGTCGATCTCCTCCAGGGTCCGGGTTTCCAGCTGGTCCACTTTACGCTCCAGGCTGGAGATTTCCTCCTGCAGGGCCCGCACCTGCCGCCGGTCGGTCAAGCCGACCAGCTTGTCCCGTCGATCCCGGATACGCGCCTCCACCCGGCGGATTTCGGCTTCGCCCCCCCGCACGGACAGGTCCAGGCTGAGGTGGGCGGCCTCGGCCTCGTCGGCGTCTTCGGCATATTCCCCCTGCAGTTCGGTGAGCAGCTTTTCCCGCTTGCGGCCCTGGGCCAGTTTTCCGGCGGTCAGCTGCAGGTCTTCCTCCAGGCTGGCCAGGTTCACGAGGATATCGACGAGGGTCTTGGGCTCCATGTCACCTTCCTGCGGACAGAGACTCCGATCGCCGTATGAGTTTAACCATTGCGGAGGGCAAGTTGAAGGCAAAAAAGAAGAAGGGCGCCGAAGCACCCTTCTTCCGTTCACTCGTCTGTCTGCAGGAATCGACAAGGAGGACAGGCCTTGTCGGTCCGGCATCCAGTGGCCCGCTTCCGAGGAAACCGACCGGGAAAAGCATGGTGGGCGATACTGGACTCGAACCAGTGACCTCTCGCGTGTGAGGCGAGCGCTCTAGCCAGCTGAGCTAATCGCCCATCCGTTCTTTTCCCGTTCGCTTCCGCCCGAAGGCGAAGTGGTGGGCCCACCTGGACTTGAACCAGGGACCGACCGGTTATGAGCCGGTTGCTCTAACCAACTGAGCTATGGGCCCATGCCGGGAAGGCAAGATAAAGCATGACCCCCATCGGGTCAAACCATTTCGCCATATCCCTTGAGTTTTCGGCTCCGGCTCGGGTGACGCAGCTTGCGCAGCGCCTTGGCCTCGATCTGACGCACCCGCTCCCGGGTCACCTTGAAAATGGTGCCCACTTCCTCCAGGGTGCGCGGCGTGCCGTCCCCCAGACCGAAGCGCAGGCGGATGACCTTTTCCTCGCGCCGGGTCAGGGTGCTGAGCACCCGTTGCATCTGGTCCTTCAGCATGCTGTGCGCCGCCAGCCGCGCCGGGCTGATGGCGGTGTCGTCCTCGATGAAATCGCTGAGGCTGCTGTCCTCGTCCTCGCCGATGGGCCGGTCGATGCTCACGGGCTCCATGCTGGCCTGCAGCACGCCCTGCACCTTTTCGATGGGCATCTCCAGCAGGGCGGCCACTTCCTCGGGCTTGGGATCGCGTCCCAGTTCCTGGAGCAGTTGCCGGTTGGCCCGGTTCACCTTGTTGATGGCCTCGATCATGTGCACGGGCACACGGATGGTGCGGGCCTGGTCGGCGATGGCGCGGGTGATGGCCTGCCGGATCCACCAGGTGGCGTAGGTGGAGAACTTGTAGCCCTTGCGGTAGTCGAACTTCTCGACGGCGCGCATGAGACCGCTGTTGCCCTCCTGGATCAGATCCAGGAATTCCAGACCGCGGTTGGTGTAGCGCTTGGCAATGCTGATGACCAGCCGCACGTTGGCCTCGATCATCTCGCGCTGCGCCGAGTCCACTTCCCGGCGGCCCAGATGGATCTCCGTGCCGATGCGGTGCAGTTCCTCGCACGTGAGCCGGATCTCCCGCTCGATGTCCTGGATCCGTTTGCGCAGCCCCTTGATCACGCGGTGCGCCTCATGGATGTCCTCGGCGCGGGAGGCGCTGATACCCTTCTTCTTCATGGCCGCGGCCATCTCGTTGAAGGGCAGTCCCACCTCTTCCTCGGCCTTGGCGATGAGGGCCAGCAGGTCCTCCACCTTCTTGTTCACGAGCATCAGCTTGTTGGCCAGCTGCTCCACCAGGGCCGGCGCCAGGTGCAGTCCCAGGAAGGTTTCCATGATCTTTTTCTCACGCGTCTCGATCATCTTCGTCAGCGTGGTGATGCGGGGCGCCTTGGAGCAGGTCTTGAGTTCCTTCTTGGCGGCCTGCATCTCCTGCTGCATCTTCTCGATCTTGTCCAGGCCGGACAGGATCCGCTTGCCCTCCTTGCGGGGCGACAGGTGCACGTTCCAGGTGCTGGTGTCATGCTGGACCACCTCGTCCACGTGGATGCTCTCGTTCAGCAGGTGGTTGGCCGTCTGGCTCAGCTCGGCCAGGCTGTGGCGGGACCGCATGGTGGCCCGGATGATGGAAATCCGTCCGTCCTCCATGCGGCGGGCCAGATTCACCTCACCCTGACGGGTGAGCAGCGGCACACGGCCCATCTCGCGCAGGTACATGCGCACCGGGTCGTCATACTTGACGTTGGTGCGGCTGGCCTTGCGGACCGTGGCGGCCTTCTTCTTTTCCTTGCTCTTGCGCCGGTTGATCTTGGCCTGGGCCTCCTTCTCCGAATCGTAGAAATCGATCTGGAGTTCCCCCAGTTTCTCGTAGATCCGCTCGATGACCGTCACATCGACTTCGTCACCGAGCATCCCGTTGATCTGATCATGGAGGACATAGCCTCCCCGGTCCGTGGCCGCTTTCCTGATATTCTCAATAATGGCATCGAATTTGGTAGTATCCATGCGCGCTTGATTCTCCCTTGTGCGAATCCCTGTGGGGGACTGCCGTCCCTGCCGGACGCGTCACGCTCCGAAATGAGTGTGGACCCGATCCGTTCAGCCCGAACCTGACCTCTGGCCCTGTTTGAGCCGGCTGAGACAATCTTGGATGACCTGGGTAAAATCGGTTGTCGCGGGGCTGACCTCCCTGTCCAGCAGCATGCTGATATAGGCGCGATACTGTCCGTCGCCGATCTCGTTCCATCGTGCCAGGATAAAATCCCCGGGGGACAGATTGGGATCGGACTCTGTCTGTTCCAGCCAGGCCGCCAGTTCCGTTGCCAGAAGGCGCGATCCGGGCTGGGTGAACTCAAGCTCGCCGCGCAGCCTGTCGAAGGTCCGCGCTGCCTTGCCGCCGGCATCCTGCAGGATGTGGGCCAGCATCTCGTCCTCGATGAGCGGGGCTCTGACGCCGCCCATCCTTCTTTTGACCCGGGGCCCGGACCGCCGTACGGGCGCGGCCTCGGGTTCGGGCGGCGGGGTCGGCGCCGGTGCGGACCCGGTCCCGGTCTCCCGCCTGACAGGCGTGGGCGGCCGGTTGTCCGCCACCATCTTCGCCATGTTCTCGCGCAGCAGGTCCGCGGGCAGTCCAAAAACCTCGGCGGCTTCCTGCAGCACGTATTCCCGCTTCAATGAATCCCCGATGCCGGCGATGGTTCCCATGGCCTGGCGCAAAGCCCGCTCGAGGACCTCCCGCCCGGCGCCCTTGGCGTCGGCCAGATCCTTGAGATAGGGGATGTACCCCCGGGCCGCCTGCAGAATGGGCTGCATTGCTTCGGGCCCGCCCTCGGTGACCACGTCCGCCGGATCCTGTCCGTTGGGCAGAGTCACGATCCGGGGTTCCAGCCCCATCTTCAGAGACATGTCCGCCGACCGAACGGCGGCCTTCAGACCCGCCTTGTCCCCGTCGAAGACCAACAGAACCGTTTCCGCGCCGCGCCGGATCAACTTGGCCTGATCCGCCGTGAAAGCGGTGCCGCAGGTGGCCACCACGTTGTGGTAACCGGCCTGGGCCAAAGCCAGCAGGTCCAGGTATCCCTCCACCAACATGGCCGTCTTCTCCCGTGCGATGGGCATGCGTGCCGCATCGAAGCCGTACAGAAGCCGGCCCTTGGAAAAATAGGAACTGTCAGCGGAATTCAGGTATTTCGGCTCTCCCTGATCCAGCACACGACCACCGAAACCCACGATCTGCCTGGAGATATTCTTGATGGGAAATATAATCCGGTTGCGAAAATAGGCAAATACCCCGTCTCCGCGGTCGCTCTGGCGCAACAGGTCGCTGCGGACCGCCAGGTCCAGATCCACCCCCGCCTCCGCCAATTTGGCCTCCAGCCAGCGGGAGTCGCGGGGCGCCCAGCCCAGGTCGAAATCGCGGATCACCTTCTCGCTGAAACCGCGACCGGTGAGATAGGCCAGGCCCTGCTGGCCTTCCGCCGAATTCCAGAGGGCGTCCTTCCAGAGAGTCATGGCGGCCTCGTTGGCCCGATGGAAGGCGCGCCGTTCCCCTTCGGCCTCGTCGGTAACCAGGCTGGCCGACAAATCGATATCCAGTGGCCGGGCCAGCACTTCCACCGCTTCGGGGAAACTGATGCCCTCGGCCTGCATGACGAAGGAAAACACGTCGCCCCCCTCGCCGCAGCCGAAACAGTGCCAGCGGCCCTTGGACGGGGTCACGATGAAACTGGGCGTTTTTTCCTTATGGAAAGGACACAAACCCTTGAAGACGGACCCCGCAGGCTTGAGCGAGACATGCCGACGCACAACGTCGGAAATATCCGTCTCGTCCTTGATCCGAGCGATGATATCGGATGAGAAAGCTGGCGCCATTTGACCCGTCCGTCTTGGGTTAGCTTTTTAAGATAGTCTTTGGAGAGCCACCGCACCACCGCCGGCGGCCATTTTAGGCAGGCGGGGCCTAGCTTTTCAGGTGAACCAGGGTGGCGCCGCCGCCGCCCCGACCGTCGCCCGCTTCGTGGAAGCGCGCCACCCGGGGGTCCTTCTTTAAACATAAGTATAAATGATCTCTTAACTTACCTGTCCCGAAACCATGGATCACATTAATGACCTCCAGTCCGGCGGGAATGGACCGGTCAATAAGGCGGTCCAGGCGGGCCCAGCCCTCTTCCCCGGTTTCCCCGCGCAGATCGATCTCGTGGCCGGTCTCCGGGGCGGTTTCCGACCAACTCCAGCCGCCCGCCTGCTCCGGCGCCGGGGCCGGGGCGTTGCCGTCCTCGGTCAGGGGAATCACCGCCTCCCGACTCACCGTCAGGCGCAGTCCGTCGGCCAGGGCGGTGAGCCGGTCGCCCCGCACCTCGACCACCCGGCCGAGCAGTCCCAGGTGGGGAATCCGGATGCGCATGCCCGGCTCGACCACCACGTCCCGCCCCGCGCGCACCGTGAGGTCCTCGGCCTGGGGGAACTTTTCATCCAGCCGCCGGTCCACGTCGGCCAGGCGGTCCCGGGCCGCCTTCACGATGCGCACTTCGCCCCCGCCGTGCCGGATCTCCTTGACGGCCTGCTCGATGGACCGCCGCCCCGTGCGGATAAGGTCCTTGGCCTCGTCCCGGGACTCGGCCAGAACCTTTCGCCGCTCCGCGTCCAGCCCCTTCAGCCGTTTGGCCAGGGCCTTGCGGTCGATGTCCAGTTGACGGGTCTGATCGCTCGCGGTCTCCAGTTGTTGGGCCAGCTGGCTGGAGCGTCGATCCAGGTCCTTGAGCAACTGCTCGATCTGCACCCGTTCGTGGCCCGCCAGTTTCCGCGCCTGGGCCAGCAGGTCCCCGGGCAGCCCCATGCGCTCGGCGATGTCGAACGCGTGGCTGGTCCCCGGGTCGCCCACCCGGAAGGTGAACAGGGGGCGCAGGTCGGTCTCGTCGTAGTCCATGGCGGCGTTCACCATTTGCGGATGGTCGTGGACCGCGGCCTTGAGCAGCCCGTAGTGGGTGGAGGCCAGAACCATGGCGCCCTGACGGGCCAATCGATCCAGCACCGCAAAGGCCAGGGCCGTTCCCTCCTGGGGATCGGTGCCGCTGCCGATTTCGTCGCAGAGGATGAGGGTGCCCGCGTCGGCCTCGCGCAGGAAGCCGGCCAGATGGCTGAGGTGGGCGGAGAAACTGCTCAGGGCCTGGGCGATGGACTGGTCGTCCCCCAGGTCCACCAGCAGGCGGCGGATCAGCGGCAGCCGGGTGTCGTCGCCGGCGGGGATATCCCAGCCGCACTGGGCCAGCAGGCAGAAGGTGCCCACGGACTTGAGGGCCACGCTTTTCCCCCCGGCATTGGGCCCGCTGATAACCAGGGCCTTCACGCCTGCCGGAATTTCCAGATCCAGCGGAACCACCTCGCGACGACCGACCGCCAGATCGCCTTCGCCCAGGGCCTCCATGAGAAGAGGATGCCGCCCCGCGGTGACCTGAATCCGAGCACCAACGGCCACGGTGGGCCGTCGCCCCTGCACCTGGCGGCTCCACAGCAGGTGAGCCCGCACGCGATCCACGCGCAGCATGAGTTCGGCGGCTTCCTGCAGGGGCTCGGACGCCTGCTCCACGGCGCGGTTCAGCTCGAAGAGGATGCGGGCCTCCTCGGCAGCGATTTCCAAGCGGGTTTCGGCCAGGTCATTGGCCAGGCGCACCACGCCCGCCGGCTCCACGAACAGGGTGGCGCCGGTGGCGGACCGGTCGTGGACGATGCCTGGGATCCGCCGGCTGTCGCCCGACCGCAGGGGCAGGCAGAACCGGTCCCCGCGCAGGGTGATCTCGTCGCCGGTGGTCCACCCGCTGGACCGGGCCGCGCTCATGGCGCGGTTCATTTCCGAACGCACCGCCTTTTCCTGGCCGGTGACCGACGCCCGCAAACGCCCCAGCACCGCGCTGGCGGAATCCAGGATGTATCCGTCGTTGTCCAGGGCGCGCCGGATGGCGCCGCTGACGCCGGAAAAAGTGGTCATCTGCACCGCGGCCTCACCCCACAGGGGGCAGACGGCGCGCGCGGTCAGGAAGTAGTCCCGCAGACGGTCCAGCTCCTCGCACACGGCGGCCAGGTGCACCAGGTCGCTGCCCTCCAGGCGGATGGGCGGAGCCTGGCGCAACAGGTCCAGGGCCTCCCCCAGATTCATCAGGGGCGGCCACTGGTCCACCTCGGCCGCGGGCCGCAGTTCATCGGTCAGGGCGTGAATGAGCCCGATGGCCTCGGGATCGGTGAAGGGCCGGGTGGCCCGCACGGCCTGGGCGGCCGCGTGGTTGCGGCAGTGCCGGGCAATCTGGTCGGTGACCCGCTCCCACTCCAGGAGAGCCCCCGCCCGGGGCCCCAGGACCAGGCGGTCGGCAGCTTCGGTGGCGCGCAGTTTGTCCAGCAGGGTGATCATGGGTCAGTTCCCGGCTGCGGCGTCCGCGGCCCGGTCCTTGAGTTCCTCGGCCGCCTCGTCCTTGGCTTTTTCCACAGCTTCGCGGGCCCGGCGCTCGGCCTCTTCGCGCTCGTCCTTGGTTTCCTCCAGGACGCGGTCCCAGAGGTCATCCAGGTCTTCCCCGAAAAGCTGGCGCGTGGTCTGATAGAAATTGGGCGCCGCGTAATAGATGAACCGGCCCAGCGGCGCGTCCTCGTAGGACGCCTTGACCGACTGGCCCCCGGGCACCTGGCTGATGGCAATGAGCAGCACGCTGGCCAGCAGGGTGCCGAACAGCATGCCCACGATCACGCCGCCCACCTTGTCCAGCCAGCCCACGATGGTCAAGCGGATCAGCTTGCTGATCATGGAGGCCACGAACCGGGCCAGCAGCAGGCCGGCGAAGAACAGACCCGCCCAGGTGATGAGCAGGGCCGGTCCCTCGGGCACGCCGGTCTTGTCCATGACCCAGGGATGAACGGCGGTGGCAAAGCGGGCGGTCAGCACCAGCACCACCAGCACCCCGGCGATCTCCAGGATCCGTTTGATGACGCCGTCGCGGTAGCCCAGGATGCCGAACAGGACGATCACGGGCAGGGAAATCAGGACTGCAAGATCCATCGGTTCATCCCATCAGAAGGGTTTTGACCATGGCGCTGACGCGGCTGCCGTCAGCCTGGCCCGCGGTCCTGGGCATGACGGCCTTCATGACCTTGCCCATGTCCTGGGGGCCGGCGGCCCCGGACTCGGCGATGGCGGCTTTCACCACGGCCTCCAGGTCGGCATCGGACATTTCCGCCGGCAGGAACTCACCCACGATGGCCAGTTCCGCTTCCGCGGCCGCCAACAGATCGGCCCGGCCGCCTTCGCCATAGCTTTTGACCTGGTCCTTCACCTTGCGGGCGTAGGACGTGAGGATTTTCAGGACGTCGGCGTCGGTGAGCTCGCGGCGCTCGTCCACCTCCACCTGCTTGATGGCGGCCTGCACCATGCGCAGCACGCCCAGTCGGGCCTTGTCCTTGGCCTTCATGGCCGTGATGACCTGGGACTGGATTTCCTTGGCGAGGGAACTGTCGCTCATGGCGTCTGCCTTTCCTTGTACATTGAATTCCAAGCGGTTCATGAAATAACGACGGGACGTTCGTGTCAAGAAGTCAGGGCGAAGGGGTCCGCCACGCTGTCCGCAGGGACTGGGCGGCCACCAGTCCGGCCACCGCCGCGGTTTCGGTGCGCAGGATATGAGGCCCCAGCCCCACCGGCTGCACGCCGGCGGCCACCATCAGGTCCCGCTCCCCGGCGCTCCAACCGCCCTCCGGTCCCACCAGCACGGCTATATCCTCCGGCCTCGGCGTCGGCGCCTCCGGCAGAAGTGTGGTCCAGGACGGAGCGGGCAGTTCCGCGGGCACGGCGCCGAACAGGCGGACAGCCCCGGTGGATTCGGACAGGAAACGATCCAGGGCAACGGTCTCGGCCAGGTGCGGCAGCCAACTGCGTCCGGACTGCTTGAGGGCGGCCTTCAGCAGGCTGCCCCAGCGGGCCTGTTTCCCCTGTCGCGGATCGATGACGCCGTGACGGGTCACCAGCGGCACGATGGCGTGCACGCCCAGCTCCACGGCCTTCTCCAGCATCCATTCGAAGCGCTTGCCCTTGACCACGGCACAGGCCAGGGTCAGGCGGGGGCCCGCCAACTCGTCGGGATCGTCGGCAAAGGTGAGGATTTCCAGCTGCCCCTTGGTCCCGGCCACCGGGCGGGCGGTCGCGCGATGGCCGCGCCCGTCGGTCAGATGCAGAATTTCGTCCCGACCGCCGCGCAGCACCGTGGCCAGGTGGTGCCCCTCCTCCTTGTCCAGGGACACGATCCGGCCCGCGGTGGGCAGGTCGGCCGGATCGGTCTCCAGGAAGAACTGACGCACAGGCGGGATCCTCTCAGTCGAACAGGTGGCGCCCCGGGGGCGGGACCAGACCCGACAGGTCATCCTGCAGGGCGTTGAGCCGGTCCTTCAGATCCTTGTCCAGTTTCTCGGGAGTCCAGGACAGCACGCGGATAAGTTGGTCGCCCGAGCCGGGCCGGTTCACGTGGGCCACGCCCTTGCCCCGCATGCGGAACACCTTGTGACTCTGGGTGCCGGCGGGAATCTTGAGGGCCACCTTCCCCGTCAGGGTGGGCACTTCCACCTTGGTCCCCAGCATGAGATCCACCGGCGACACCGGCAGATCGATGAGCAGGTCGTCGCCGTGGCGGGCGAAGAGATCGTCTTCCTTGACCTCGAAGACGATGCGCAGATGCCCGGCCGGACCGCCGTTTTCCCCGGTGTCGCCCTTGCCCTTCATTTCCATGTAGTTGCCGGTGGACACGCCTGCCGGCACCTTCACTTCCAGGGTCTCCTCGCCGCGCACGGTGCCGGAGCCCCGGCAGTCGCCGCAGGGATTGGAGATCTCGGTGCCCTTCCCGTGGCACTTGGGACAGACCGCCTCGGTCATCATCTGACCCAGGAGCGACTGGCGCACCTGGCGCACCCGCCCCTGGCCGTTGCAGGTGCCGCAGGTGGTGGGCCGGCTCCCGGCGGCGGCGCCGTCACCGTCGCACTTGGCGCAGGTCACCTGCTTGTTCACCTTGAGGGTCTTCTTGACGCCCTTGGCCGCCTCCTGTAGCGACAGGGCCAGCGTGATCTGCAGGTCACGCCCTCGGCCGCGGCCGCCCCCCTGGCCGCCACCGCCGAAGAAATCGCCCATGCCACCCCCCATGCCGAAGTTGCGCAGGAAGCTCTCCAGGGCATCGTTCATGTCCACGTTGAACCCGCCCCCGCCGAAGCCCCCGCCGCCCCCGAAACCGCCGCCCTCGGGCGCGTGGCCGAACTGGTCGAACTGGGCCCGCTTCTGGGGATCCTTCAGGACTTCGTAGGCCTCGGTGGCTTCGCGGAACTTTTCGGCGGCGCTGTCGTCGCCGGGGTTCTTGTCGGGGTGGTGCTTGATGGCCAGCTTGCGGTAGGCCCGCTTGATGTCGCCCTGTTCGGCGCTCCGGTCGATCCCCAGCACCTCGTAGTAGTCGCGTTTCTGGCTCATGACCTATCCCTGGCTGGCGATGATGACGCGGGCCGGACGGAGCACCATGTCTCCGAACATGTAACCCTGCTGGACGATTTCGATGACCTCGCCGGGCGCGGCGCCTTCCCGTTCCAACTGCGCCACGGCTTCGTGGTTCACCGGGTCGAATTCGGTGCCCAGAGCCTCGATGACGGTGACCCCGTATTCCTTCAGCACGTCGCGGTACTGCTGGAAAACCAGTTCCACGCCGTCGCGGAACCCGTCCTGGCCGTTTTCGTCGGTCTCAGTCCGGTCGGCCTCGCGGGCACGCTCGATGTTGTCCAGGACGCCCAGAAACGCCCTCAGCATGTCGGCCTGGGCGAAACGACGGCTGTCCACCACCTCACGCCGGGCCCGCTTGCGCACGTTTTCCATTTCGGCCACGGCCCGCAGCCACTTCTCCTCGAAGAGATCGCGTTCGGCCTGGAGAACCTCTTCGGCCGTGGGTTCGGGCAGACGGTCCTCCCGGGGCGCGTCTTCGGCCTGGATCTCTTCCCCATCCGCGGGAATTTCCTGGCCCTCGGTCCGGGCGGTGTCGTCCTGCTCCGGGGCCTCGGCGGCCGCCGGGTCGATGTCCTTGTCCTTACCGGGCTTCATCATCCTCTGTTCCCTTTCATCCTATGGTCGAGGCTCAGATCCCCTGAAGGGTCTGGCGCATGAGTTCAAGACTTTGCAGGGCCCGGCCGTAGTACATGCGGCGGGGGCCCAGGACGGCCATGAGGCCGCTTCCGTGGCGGCCCTGGTAGCGGCCGGTGATCACGGCGAAGGGCCGCAGTTCGTCCACGGGATTCTCCTGGCCGATCCACACGCCCAGATCCCCGCCACTCTGGCTGTCCAGGCGGCCCAGGGTGTCACGCATGGTTCCGGGCGAGGCCATGAAACGCAACAGGTTCTGCAGAGGTTCCGGGTCCCGGAACTCCGGTTCGCCCAGAACGTGGGTGACCCCGTCCAACTGCACGTCGTGCTCGCGGGGTTCGGCGAACAGGTGTCGCCCCTCGCTGACCACTTCGTCCGCGCAGCGGGTCACCGGCGACGGCATGAGATGGGGCCGGTCCAGCACCCCGGCGCGAATGTCGCCCACGGTCAGACCGTCGATCCGTTCGCTGATCACCTGGGCCGCCTGCTCAAAGATGCTGGCGGCGTAATCGGCGTTCAACCGCAGCAGACCGGTTCGCACCCGGCCGTTGTCCAGCAGCAGGACCATCAGCACCCGACGGCCGGGCCGCTGATAGAGTTCCACCCGGCGGGCCTTCACCGCATCCAGGCTGGGGCCCAGAATAATGCTGATGCTCCGGGTCAGGCGGCTCAGCAACCGGGCCAGAATCACGGGGCCTTCCGGGTTGTCCGCGGAAAGTTCAACATCCCGCCGCACCACCGAGCGCAGTTCCCCCGCAGGCTCCCAGGGCTGCAGGCGCCACCCGGACCGCAACCGTTCCACGAAGACACGGAACCCCGCATCGGTGGGCAGGCGCCCCGCCGAGGCATGGGGCTGGGTCAGGAATCCCCGCACCTCCAGGGTCTTCATCACCGCCCGGATGGTGGCCGACGACAACGGGCGGTCCAGGGACCGCTCCACCAGGCCGGAGCTCACGGGAGCGCCGGTCTCGATATTCAGACGCACAACGGCGTCCAGGATTTCCAGGGATCTGGCGTCGAGTTCTTTCATGGTCCTGTGAGAATCCGGCCGTTGAAGCCAAAGGGGGCCAAATATCCGCCCCAAGGTAATCAATGTGAATTCAGGGTGTCAACCCGCCGCCCGGCCCGCTCAGTCCAGATGCCGGGCGATGAGAGCCTCCAAAGTGTCGATCCGCAGGAAACCCGGCCCGGTGAGCCGCAAATGGCCGTTTTCCACCCGCCACAAACCCTCGTCCTGACCCTGGGTCAGCCCCGGCAAACCCTCCGGCAGCCAGGCCAGGGGCAGGCCGCCGCAGGTGCGCAGGGCCAAAATGGCCCGTTCCAGCCGCCGCGCCGTGACATCCAGGGGATCCACTTCCGCCTCCGGCAGGCGTCCAGCGGTCACGGCGGCCAGCCAATCCCCGACGTCCGGGTGGTTGTGGTACCGGCGCGGCCCCCAGCCCCCGTGGGCCGATGGTCCCAGCCCCAGCCAGGGCCGCCGTCGCCAATAGTTTCCGTTATGCCGGGATTCCTGGCCGGGCCGGGCGAAATTGGCCACCTCGTACTGGACGATGCCCCGCCCGGCCAGGTGGTCCCCCATGGCCAGGTACAGACGCTCCAGATGGGCGTCCGGCGGCATGACCCGGCGCCCGGCGGCCAGATCCGCGGCCAGTTGCGTCCCCGCATGGACTTCCAGCAGGTAGAGGGAGAAATGGCTCACGCCCAGATCCACCGCTTCGTCCAGTTCGGCCCGCAGGCGGTCTTCATCCAGGGCCGGGCCCAGGATCCAATCGGCGCTGACCCGCTCAAAGTGCTCACAGGCCAGGGCCAGTCCCCGCCGGGCCGTGGCCGGATCGCAGGCCCTTCCCAGTTCCTGAAGGGCAGGCCCGTGCAGGCTCTGCACGCCCAGACTGATCCGGTTGATCCCCGCTTTCCGCCAGGCCTGAGCCACCGCGGGCGTGAACGACTCCGGATTGGCCTCGGCCGTGATCTCCGCCTCCGCGGTCAGGGGCACCCGCGTGCGCAGCCCGGTCAGCAGGCGGGTCATGAGGTCCGCCCCCAGTTCCGACGGCGTGCCGCCGCCGAAGTACACCGTTTCCGCCCGGCGCCGCCCGTCGGTCAGCAGACCGCAGGCCGCCCGGCGCAGATCCAGTTCGGCCAGAACCCCGTCGACAAAGGCGGCCCGCAGATCGGCGCTGTGATCCGCGGTGCGCGCAAAGTGGCAGTAGGAACAGATGGACCCGCAAAAGGGGACATGCACATATAGGCCCACGGGTCCTCCGAACAGGGGCGTCAGCGGATGATGTCGCCGATCCGGTTAAAGCGCGGCAGGTTCCGGTTCTGGTCCCAGGAAAAATAGATGATGGCCGCGCGGCCCTTGATCAGGCTCACGTCCAGGGGCCCCCAGTAGCGGCTGTCCGCACTGTTGTACCGGTTGTCGCCCATCATGAAGATGTGATCCTCCGGAACCACGTAGAACTCGCCCTGCCCGGGACTGGGCCAGGTCCTCAGGTTGGGCCGGCTCACGTAGGCGGCCTGGTCGTGCTTCGTCCGTGGGGCGGGGCAATTCTCAGGGTCGGTCCAGGCCGGCACGCAGCTGTGATCGCCGTCGCGGTCGCCGAAGTTGGACTCGTAGATCTCGCTGTTCACGAAGAGCACGCCGTCGCGCACCTTGATGGTGTCGCCCTCCACCGCCACGCAGCGCTTGATGTAGTCGAGATTCCGGTCCTTGGGATAGGCGAAGACGATGATGTCGCCCTGCCGCGGTTCCCGGAAACCGGGCAGCTTCACCGTGGGCAGACCTTCAACGATGGTCCAGTTGATGAAGGGAATGCGCACCCGCTCGGGCGTGATGGCGCCGTAGGTCCACTTCTCCACGAACAGGAAATCACCGATCTGCAGGGTTTCCAGCATGGACCCGGTGGGAATCCGGAAGGGCTGGAAAATGAAGAGTTTGAGCACCATGGCGATGAGCAGGGCGGACCCGATGGCCTTGCCGTACTCGCGAAAAACACCCTCGGACTTCTTGGGCTTCTTTTCGTCCTTGGTTTTCCTTTTGCGGGCGCCGCGACTCTTGGGGGCCTGCTCTTCGGTGTCTTTTTTCGGATTCAGCTTGGCCATTCATCCACTCCGGATCAGCGTTCAACCTTGAGGACGGCCAGGAAGGCCTCCTGGGGAATTTCGACGGCGCCCACCTGCTTCATGCGCTTCTTGCCCGCCTTCTGCTTTTCCAGCAGCTTCCGCTTCCGGGAAATATCCCCGCCATAGCATTTGGCGGTCACGTTCTTGCGGAAGGGCTTGACCGAAGTGCGGGCCAGCACCCGTGAGCCCACGGCGGCCTGAATGGCCACGGCAAACATCTGACGCGGGATGAGCTCCTTCAGTTTCTGGCAGAGCTTCAGGCCCCAGCTGTAGGCCTTCTCCCGGTGCACGATGCAGGTCAGTGCATCCACCATATCCCCATTGAGCAGGATGTCCAGCCGGATCAGATCGTCCTTCTGGTGACGGATGTATTCGTAGTCCAGTGAGGCATACCCGCGCGTCACGGACTTGAGCTTGTCGTAGTAGTCCACCACCAGTTCGTTCAGGGGCAGGTCGAACTCGATGTTCACCCGTTCGGTGTCCAGGTATTCCATCTTGGTCTGCACACCGCGGCGCTCCAGGGAAATCTGAATCACCGACCCCACGTATTCCTTGGGGGTGATCACCGCCGCGCGCACAATGGGCTCGCGGACCTCCTTGATCTCCCGGGCATCCGGTAACAGGGCGGGGTTCTCGCACTCGACCACCTCGCCGTTGAGGAGTTCGACTTCGTACTCCACGTTGGGCAGGGTGGCGATGAGGTCCAGGTTGTACTCGCGCTCCAGACGCTCCTGGATGATCTCCATGTGGAGCAGACCCAGGAACCCACAGCGGAAACCGAAGCCCAGGGCCGCCGAGGTTTCCTTTTCCCAGGTGAGGGAGGCGTCGTTGAGCTGCAACTTGTCCAGGGCGTCCAGCAGTTCGTCGTACTGGTCGTTGTCGGTGGGATAGAGCCCCGAGAAGACCATGGGTTTGACCTCGGTGTAGCCCGGCCACGGCTCGGCGCAGGGATTGTCCACCACGGTCACGGTGTCGCCCACCCGCACCTGCCGCACGTCCTTGGCGCCGGTGGCGATGTAGCCCACCTCGCCCGCCGTCAACAGCTTCTGGGGTTTGCGCTCCAGCCGGAAGTACCCCAGCTCGGCCACCTCGAATTTGCGGTCGTTACCGAAGAGGCGCACGCGGTCACCTATTTTGATGGTGCCCTCAAACAGGCGCACATAGGCCACGGCGCCCACGTAGGAATCGAAGATGGAGTCGAAGATGAGGCCACAGGGTGGGGCGTCCTTGTCCCCTTTGGGGGCGGGCACCATTTCCACGATGGTGTCCAGAAGCTCTTTCACACCCTCGCCGGTCTTGGCGCTCACCAGCTTGATTTCCTCCTCCTCGCAGCCGAGCAGGTCCATGAACTGCTCCTTGATGTAATCGGGCCGCGCGGCAGGCAGGTCGATCTTGTTGATCACCGGGATGATGGCCAGGTCGTGCTCCAGGGCGAGATACAGGTTGTTGATGGTCTGCGCCTGCACCCCCTGCACGGCGTCCACCACCAGCAGGGCGCCCTCGCAGGCAGCCAGACTCCGGCTCACCTCGTAGGAAAAATCAACGTGGCCCGGGGTATCGATGAGGTTGAGGGTGTACTGGCCTCCGTCGGCTGCCGCGTAGTCCATGCGGATGGGATGGCTCTTGATGGTGATCCCGCGCTCCCGCTCCAAATCCATGGAATCCAGGACCTGTTCCTTGAGATCCCGGCCCGCCAGGGTGCCGGTCATCTCGAGCAGGCGATCGGCCAACGTGCTCTTGCCGTGGTCGATATGGGCGATAATGCAGAAATTGCGCGTGTTTTCCATTACGGGATCCGATACCTCGTGTGCCTGTGAATCTATCCAGCCGGAGCAAAACCGTCCGCTAAGTTAACCCCGACCGCTGCGCAGGACAATTTATTAGAATTTCCAGCCGTGCTGAAAAACAATGAGCGTGGGGCCGTCGGTCATACCGGGAGCGCCGGGGCCGGCCGCGTCAAAGCGCTCGTCCCAGGCGTTGGGCACCGGGACGGGATCCTCGTCGAAATTGAAGAGATGGGCGCCCACGTAGGCGTCCAGGGCGATGATCAGCAGCACCCCGCCGCTCCACCAGGCGAAATCCCGCACCTGCTCCCAGTTCTCCTGGGCCACCTCGTCGTAGCGCTGGCGGTTGATGTCGTCCGCGGGAAAGGTGAGGCTGAATTCCTTGGCCCGGACGGCCCGGCGGTCGCGCATGAGCATGTTGGTCCAGTAGAACATCTCCACGCCGAAGGCCAGCCCCGCACGCCAGCTGTTGTCGGTGTAGAGCTGCCCCCAGCCGGGAAACAGCGGCGTCATGAGCACCGCGCCGGTGGGACTGACGCCGGTGGACCAGGTGTCCAGGATCTCCAGGTCCAGTTCCTCCGGGATCTCCACCGCGGGCGCCTCCACCACGGTCACGGAGTCGGCGCCGGTCACCCGCATTTCCTGGGCCGCGGCCACGCCGGCGGCCGCTGTCAGAAAAAGGATCAGGACCGTCAACCGGGTCATGCAACGCCTTCGGGGTTCATCCGGACAATGAGGGTCTTGTCCGACAGAGCAATGGTGTGGGATCCGGCGGGCAGGATATCCGGCTCGCCGTCCAGGTGATAGGCCACGGGCCGATCCACCGCGAATTCCAGTCGTGTGCACTGGTCCACCGAAATGGCCGGGTGGTCCAGTTTCTTTCCACTGCCGGCGGCCGGCAGCAGGCCGAAGGCGGTGAGCAGGGGCACCGGCTTTATAAGGCAGGCGTCCAGCAGTCCGTCCCCCAGCTTGGCGTCCGGAGTGAAACGGAACCCGCCGCCGGTGGTGGGCCCGTTGCAGATCTCCGCGAAGAGATAGTCGCCGGCCCGGGTTTCGGTCTGGCCCTCCCGGCCATGCAGGGTCCAGCGCACGGGCTGTCCCTTGTACGCCAGCAGGGCGGTCACCGCCGCAAGGCGATAGCGGATATTGCCCAGCACGCGCCAGATCCGGTCGGCCCGGCCGGACACTTCACCGCTGGCCAGAAGGCCCACGGAGTTGAAGAAGAGTTTCCCGTTGAGAGTTCCCACATCCACGGGGAAATCCTTTCCCGTGCGCAGGGCGCGCAGGCCGTCGGCCAGGGTGGGGCAGCCGATGCCCCGCGCGAAATCGTTGCCGCTGCCCGACGGCATGACCGCCAGAACGCAGGACGTGCCGGCCAGCCCCAGAGCCGTTTCGTGAACCGTGCCGTCGCCGCCCACGGCCAGGACCATGTCAGCGCCGCTCTGCGCAGCATCCCGGGCCAGTTCCGTGGCGTGGCCGGGCCCGCCGGTGAGGCAAAGGGTCGGCGTGTGGCCCATCTCCTCCAGCCGCCGCAGGCCCTGCTCCGGCGACAGACGCCGGCGCGAGGGCCCGCTGATGGGATTGGCGATGACCACAATGGAAGACACGGGACGCGGCACCTGCCTTGCCCATGGGCGGGGAAAAGAGTGGCGGGAATGTGTGGGAATCGAACCCACCTCGGACGGTAAACGCGCCCGACAAAAGGATTTGAAGTCCCCGGCAGTCACCAGACTACACGCATTCCCACCTGTCGGTCTACGGGGAGATATATCCCTTCAAATCTGGCTTAACCATAAGCAATCATTTCAATTTCGACCAGCACATCTTTGGGCAGACGGGAAACTTCCACCACGCTGCGCGCCGGCGGGTTTTCGCCGAAGAACTCCTGGTACACGGCGTTGATGTTGGCGAACTCCCCCATGTCCAGGATGAACACGGTGCACTTGACCACGTTGTCCAGGGTCAGGCCGCCGGCTTCCACCACGTTTTTGGCGTTGGTCAGGGCCAGGCGGGCCTGTTCGGCGGCGGTATCGCCCACCACTTCCATGGTGGCCGGATCCAGGGGAATCTGTCCGGCGGTAAACAGGAAGCCGCCGGCCATGTTGGCCTGGCTGTAGGGGCCGATGGCGGCGGGGGCGTTGTCGGTTTTGATGATTTTACGGGTCATGTCAGTCTCCCGGGTATCAAGGGGAAGCGGCGATGATCTCACCCTGAAAATACCACTGCACCCTTAACCAGGCCACGCCATTCTGTGATCCGGGGAGAGTCTTCCGGCCCGGAACCCTGGCCAAGACAATTCCGGCTGAATAGTCCCATCTTCATTGGTTCCACAGGCGTGTGAAGGGCCCCGGAGCCAGGAGGGCGGAGGGTCCCGTAACCCGAAAGAGGCCGCGACACGATGTCGCGGCCTCTTGACCTGTGGAACCAATGAAGATGGGACTACTCCACCGTAACCGCCTTGGCCAGATTCCGCGGCTGATCCACATCCTCACCCCGGATCACCGCAATGTGGTACGCCAGAAGCTGCAGCGGAATCACCGACAGCAGCGGCGTCCAGATGTTCATGGAATCCGGAATGGTGATCACGTGATCACTCAGCTTCGCGATCTCGGTATCCCCTTCGGTCACGATGCTGATGATCTTCCCGTCCCGCGCCCGCACTTCCTGCACGTTGCCCATGATCTTTTCATAGCTGCCGTCCTTGGTGGCGATGACCACCACCGGCATCTCCGGATCGATCAGGGCGATGGGACCGTGCTTCATCTCGGCCGCGGGATAGCCCTCGGCGTGGATGTAGCTGATCTCCTTCAGTTTCAGGGCCCCTTCCAGGGCGATGGGGAAGTTCACACCGCGCCCCAGGTACAGGCAGTTGGTGTGGTTGGCGTAGACCTTGGCGATCTCTTCGATCTTGCCCGACTGGTCCAGCACCTTCTGCACCAGTTCCGGCAGTTTCTCCAGTTCCTTGAGCATCTGGGTGCCGCGGTCGGCGCTCAGGATGTTGCGCCGTCCCAGCAGGATGGTCAGCAGGGCCAGGATGGTCACCTGGCTGGTGAAGGCCTTGGTCGAAGCCACGCCGATTTCGGGCCCCGCGTGGATGTACACGCCGCACTCGCTCTCGCGGGCGATGGTGCTGCCCACCACGTTGGTAATGCCCAGAACCTTGGCGCCCTTGCGCTTGGCTTCGCGCATGGCCTCCAGCGTATCGATGGTCTCGCCGCTCTGGCTGACCACCAGGCAGATGGTGCCCGGCTCGATGATGGGATTGCGGTAGCGGAACTCCGAGGCGTACTCCACTTCCACGGGAATGTGGGCGTACTCCTCCAGCAGGTATTCGCCCACCAGGCCGGCGTGCCACGAGGTGCCGCAGGCCAGGATGATGATGCGCCGGATATTTCGCAGTTCCCAGTCCGTCAGGTGGATGCCACCCAGCTTCACGTCGCCGCTCTCGGTCAGGATGCGGCCGCGAAAGGAATCGCGGATGGTCTGGGGCTGCTCGAAGATCTCCTTCAGCATGAAGTGCTCGTAGCCGCCCTTCTGGATCCGGCCCAGATCCCAGGTGATCTCCTGGATCTCCTTTTCCACCGCTTCATTGTTGATGTTCATGGTCTGGATGCCCTCGGGGCGCAGGGTGACCATTTCGCCGTCGTCCAGGTAGATGACCTGACGGGTGTGCCCCATGATGGCGGCCACGTCGCTGGCCAGGTAGTTCACGCCCTCGCCCACGCCGACCACCAGGGGACTGCCCTTGCGGGCGCCCACGATGAGATCGGGTTCGGCGGTGTGGGTCACGGCGATACCGAAGGCGCCTTCCACCACGCCCAGGGCCCGCTGCACGGCGCCCACCAGGTCGCCGTCGTAAAAATCCTCGATGAGGTGCACCAGCACTTCGGTGTCGGTGTCCGACGCGAAGACGTGGCCCTTTTTGCCCAACTGCACCTTCAGGGCGCCGTAATTCTCGATGATCCCGTTGTGGACCAGAGCCACCTCTCCCGCCTGGTGCGGATGGGCGTTGATCTGGTTGGGGGCCCCGTGGGTGGCCCAACGGGTGTGGGCGATGCCGCAGGTGCCGGACACGTCCACGCCCTGCAGGGCGGCCTCCAGGCTCGCGATCTTGCCCTTCTCCTTGACGACCATCTGCCCCTTGGGTCCCAGGATGGCAATACCCGCGCTGTCATAGCCGCGGTACTCCAGACGCTTCAGGCCCTCCAGCAGGACCGAAGCCGCCTCGGGGGTTCCGGTCACTCCGACGATTCCACACATGGTGCCAGTCCTTCCGCACGCGGGGCTCCCTCCCGGGCCCCGGAAAAAACAAATCCGCCACGGCGTTCAGCCGAGGGGATACTAGACCGATTTCTTGACGGTTTCTATCAATTCGACCGCAGCGGCTTCATCTTGAGCTTCGGCGATGATCCGCACCACAGGCTCGGTGTTGGACGGCCGCACATGCACCCAGGCCTGCTCTCCCACCCATTTCAGGCCGTCGCGGTCGTCGATTTCGCCCGCACCCAGGCCCTGCAGGACGGCTTTCAGTTTGTCCCCCGCGGGCAGGTCCTCCGCGGCCACCTTGGTCTTGACCATGGCCACCGGCGGCAAGGCGTTCGCCAGGTCGGCCAAGGTGCCGCCGCTTTCGGCCACCGCCTGCAGGACCATGGCGATCCCCACCAGGGCGTCGCGCCCGGCGTGGATCGTGGGATAGATCACCCCGCCATTGCCCTCGCCGCCGAGGATACACCCCTCATCCAGGATGGTTTCCACCACGTTGGCCTCGCCCACCGGCGTCCGGAACACCCGGCAGCCGTGGCCGGCGGCCACCGTCTCCACCAGCCCGGTGGTGGACAGATTCACCGCCATGGGACCCGGGGTCTTGCCCAGCAGGAAATCCGCCGCCAGAACCAGGGTCATCTCTTCGCTCAGGGCCCGCCCGGTGTGGTCCACCAGGGCCAAACGGTCCACGTCCGGATCCACGGCAAAGCCCAGGTCGGCCCCCTGGCCCTTGACCTCGGCGCTCAGATCCTTGAGGTGCGCCGGCGTGGGCTCGGGGTCGTGGGGGAAATTCCCGGACATCTCGCAGAAAAGCGGGGTGCAGCGCACGCCCAGTTCCTCCAGCAAGGCGGGCACGATGCTGCCGCCGGCGCCCTCCACCGCGTCCACCACGGCGTGCAGGTTGCGGCTGCGGATCTTGTCCACGTCGAGCCAGGGCAGGGCGTGGATGGCGTCGAGGTGCTGGCGGTCGGCCCCGTCCAGCGCACTGACGGCCCCCAGCTGATCCCAGGTCACGTGCCCGGATTCGTCTTCGTATTTCTGGCGCAGTTCACGGTTCTGCGCGGCGGTCAGGAACAGGCCGTTGCCCTGCAGGAATTTCAGGGCGTTCCACTGCTGGGGGTTGTGGCTGGCGGTGATGATCACCCCGCCCACGGCGTTGCTCTCCTGCACGGCCACCTCGGTGGTGGGCGTGGTGGCCAGGCCGATATCCCAGACATCGTGCCCGGTGGACGCCAGGGCCGCGGCCACCGCGTCGAAGACCATGGGGCCGCTGGGACGGGTGTCCCGGCCCACGACCACGGGCCCGGGGGGCAGCCAGGCGCCGTAGGCGGCAGCCCAGCGGGCCACGGTGACGGCGTCGAGGCCGTCGCCCACGACACCGCGAATTCCGGATATGCTGACTCTCAAGGGCAAGATGATTCCTCCGTGGGGGCCGGACAGGCCGGCGGGTTCCGGTTGCGCTGGGATAGTACAGGGCACGCCCAAGCTTACATAGAACAAAAAAACCCGCGCCAGCGCAGGTTTTTAATAGCTATCGGATAAGACTGGAGCTGGTGTGCGGAGTCGAACCGCAGACCTGCTCATTACGAGTGAGCTGCTCTACCAACTGAGCTACACCAGCCCCCAGAGTCTTTTTAAGGCAAGTGGTGCCTGGGGGCGGAATTGAACCACCGACACCATGATTTTCAATCATGTGCTCTACCAACTGAGCTACCCAGGCACCGAATCCGTCCCAGCCCATGGCCGGGGACAGGGAATAAAACACCGCCCGTCGAAAAAAGTCAAGGCGCGGGCCGGATTTTTCCGGCCCGCGCCCGCAATTCCGACCCGGCCCTAGTGGGTGGCGGTCCGGGTCAGATCGTTCACGGTACTGACCACTTCGTCCAGTTCGAAGGGCTTGTACATGCAGGCGTCGGCCCGGCTCCAGGTGGAAATGAACTTTTCCCGGTCACGGGAATCCACCTTCCGCGCGGTCAAGAGCATGATGGGGAAGGGCTTGGCCACAGGGTCGTTCTCCATCCACTCCTTGAGCATGCGGCTCACCTCGTAGCCGTTGCAGCCCGGAAGCATGACGTCCAGGATCATGAAATCCGGCGGATTCCTCTTGGCCATGTCCAGCCCCTCAAGGCCGTCCACGGCGGTTGAGACTTCGAATCCGCGGCGACCCAGGCTGTACTCCAGGGTTTCCAGAATGTCCGGCTCGTCGTCCACAACGAGGATCCTGATGTTGCGATCCATTGTCTCTGCCTCCATCCCCTGTGCGGGGTCGGTTGGGTACCTGTCCGATGCTTCGGCCGTCTACCGGCCCGTCTTTACCTAAATCGTGACTTCAGTGGGATCTGCAGCCTGGGGTTCCCTGTCCGGGCCGGTCATCCCGACCGACCGGTAGCGCGGCAGACGAATCCACACGCTGGTTCCCCGCCCCACCTCGCTGAAGAGACTCAACTGTCCGTCATGGGCCTCCGCCAGACCCTTGGTGATATGCAAACCCAGACCGGAGCCCGGGATATCGCTGGCCTGTTCATCATGTCCCCGGTGGTAGGGATCAAAAATCTTCGCCTGGGCCGCCGCATCCAGGCCCGGTCCGTTGTCCTCCACCACCAGGGCGAACATGTCCCCCGACGGATCCGGCGTCTCCTCCAGCCACACCCGAACCCATCCCCCGGCCGGCGTGTACTTGATGGCGTTGGAGACCACGTTCGAGACCATGCGCACCACCTTGTCCGTATCCACTTCGGCCATGAACGCCGCCGGCAGGGACACCGTGTCCAGGGTCAGGTCGGCGCGCCGGGCCGCTTCGCTCTGCAGGTCCAGGCATTCGGTCAACGCCGGGATCAGATCCAGTTTCTCGTGGCGGATCACCAGGCGCCCCGCGTCGGCCCGGCTGGTGTCCAGCAGGTCGCCCACCAGGCGGTCCAAACGGTCGATGTTGCGCAGGGTCATGGCCAAGAAATGTCGCTGATCATCGTTCAAGGGCCCGGTGTCGCCCCCGACCACCAGTTTCAGACTGCTCTTCATGGACGTCAGCGGCGTGCGCAGTTCATGACTGAGGGTGCTGACGGTGGTGGCCAGATCCTCCTGCGCGCCGTCGTCCCCCAGGGCCGGGGACACGGCCACCAGAACCGGCCAGGGCCCGTCGCCCAGAGGCGCCAGATGGACGTCCAGTGCCAGGGCGTCGTCGCCGCGGCGGGCCGTCAGCGTGTCCCGGGTGCAGCCTGCGGCGTACAATCGGGTCACGGCCGCCTGGAGCCAGTGGGACGCGCCCGCCTCCGTTTCGGTAAAGACACCGCGCAGAAGATCCCGGCCCGGATCGTTCAGATCCACGGTCCCGTCCGCCTCCACCAGAGCCAGTGGCACGGGGACCAGACGCAGGAATTTCCGGATGTCTGCGGGCATATTTTTCCTCCGGCGCGCACCGTCGGGCCCAGCCCGTTCAGTAACTTACTACGCAGGAACACCTTACAAAACCCCAGCCCGGCTGATCCGGGCCGTTGGATATGGATTTGCAAGGGGTATGCCGCCGTGGCAGGCGGAGATCAGCCGCGGCGGGCGCTGAAGCGGGCGGCCAGATAGGCGCCGGTGAGACTGGCGGAGACGTCGGCCACGTCGGTGGGCGTGCCCATGGCCACCACCTTGCCCCCGTGGCGTCCGCCGCCGGGGCCGAGGTCGATGATCCAGTCCGACTGGGCGATGAGATCCAGGTTGTGCTCGATGACCAATACCGAGTGCCCCTGCTCCACCAGTTCATGCAGGACCTTGACCAGGGCGCGCACATCCTCGGCGTGCAGGCCGGTGGTGGGTTCGTCCAGCAGGTAAAGGTTCTTCTTGCCCGACGGCATGGCCAGTTCGCGGGCCACCTTCAGGCGCTGGCTTTCGCCGCCGGACAGGGTGGGCGCCGGCTGGCCCAGGGTCAGATACCCCAGACCCACTTTTTTCAGGAGCCACAGCCGTTCACTCACCGGCCCCTGGTCCCCGAAGAAACGCAGGGCGTCCTCGATGGTCAGGTCCAGCACCTGGGCGATGTTCAACCCCTTGTAGGTCACCTCAAGGGTGCTGGGGTTGAATCGTTTGCCGCGACAGTCCTCGCAGGGCACGGTGATGTCGGCCATGAACTGCATTTCCACCCGGTGGTAGCCCATGCCCTGGCAGCTGGAGCAGCGGCCGCCGGCGGTGTTGAAGCTGAAGCGACCGGGCGCATAGGCTTTCGCCACGGCCTGTTTGGTGCCGGCGAAGAGATCCCGGATGGGGCCCAGCACCTGCAGATAGGTGGCCGGATTGGAGCGACTGGTCTTGCCGATGGGCGTCTGATCCACGCGGATCACCTTGTCCACCGCGTGCCCGCCGCTGATGGAGCCGAAGGGAAAGGCCCGGCCCACGCCGCCCACCGCCTTGGCCGTCAGGCCGTCGTGGAGGCAGCCGTTCATGAGGCTGCTCTTGCCCGACCCGGACAACCCGGTCAGGGCCACGAAGCGGCACAGAGGGATCTTGACGTCCACCTCGCGCAGGTTGTGCAGCCGCGCTCCCTTGACGGTGATCCAGCTGTTGGGGGCCGGCCGCTTCTTGCGCCGGTCCCGCACCTTGGCCTCGTCACGCATATGGGCCGCCGTGAGGGTCTCCCCCTCGGCCAGAAGGTCCGCCAACTCTCCCTGGTAGACCAGCTGCCCGCCCTGTGTTCCGGCCCCCGGGCCCAGTTCCAGGAAGTGGTCCGCCGCCTTCAGCACGGCCAGGTCGTGTTCCACCACCACGACGGTGTTGCCCCCGTCCACCAGGCTGCGCATGGTGCCGATGAGTCGATCCACGTCCGAGGGATGCAGCCCGCAGGTGGGCTCGTCCAGGACATAGAGGGTGTCCACCAGCCGCGCGCCCAGCGCGTTGGCCAGATGGATGCGCTGGGCCTCGCCACCGCTCAGGGTGCGGGTCAGGCGGTCCAGGGTGAGATACCCCAGCCCTACGCGTTCCAGAAAGGTCAGGCGGTGAATGATTTCATCGCGCACTTCGCCGGCCATTTCGGCGTCGATCTTGGCCAGCTTCACGCCCGCCACCCGACGCAGGGCCTCCTCCACGGAATACTGCCCCACCGTGCCCAGGTCCATGCCCTTGACCCGCACCGCCAGGGCCTCCTGGCGCAACCGGCTCCCGCCGCAGGCGCGGCACAGGGTGTCTCCCATGTAGCGCCGGGTGAAGAAGCGATGGTGCCCCTTCTTCATCTCCTTGCGCATCTTGGTGAGCCAGGAAATGATGCCCAGATAGCCTTTGTCCTCGCCCTCGAGCACGGCGAGTTGGTCCTTCCGCGCCAGCTTGGCGAAGGGCTTGTTGATGGCGATTTTCTTCCGCGCACAGAACCGCAGCAGGGCCGTCATCTCCCGACTGAAACTCTCGGTGCTCCAGGGCTTGATGGCCCCTTCCCGCAGGTTCAGGCCGGGGTCGGGAATGATTTTGTCCTCGTCGAACTCCAGGCGGTTGCCGAAGCCGTTGCAGGCGGGGCAGGCCCCTTCCGGCGAGTTGAAACTGAACAGCCGCGCCGTGAGTTCGGGAAACTGACGGGCGCAGCTGTTGCAGCGAAGATCGCTGGAAAACTCCCGTCGCCAGCCGCCGGACGTCTCGCGGATCACGGCCCAACCGCCGGACTGGCCGAAAGCCAATTCCACCGCCTCGATGAATCGGCCGCGGGCGCCGGGCGCCAGCTTGAGACGGTCCACCACCACGTCCAGGACCTGGCCGGCCTTGGGCGTGGGACGCTCGGCGATGCCGGCCTCGTCCAGGCGCACCACCTCGTCCTTCAGAACCACCCGCTGGAATCCCTGGGCGAGCAGGGGTTCCCACCAGCCCACGGCGCCCTCGGCGCTGAGGATTTCCAGGGGATAGCACAACAGAAGCAGAGTGCCGGGCTCGGCCTCCTTGCGCACCGTCCGCCACACGCCTTCGGGGGTGTCGCGGGTCACGTCGGTTTCGCAGTCCGGGCAGATGATCTTGCCCACGCGCGCCCACAGAACCCGCAGGTAGTCGTTGATCTCGGTCACGGTGCCCACGGTGCTGCGACCGCTGGTCACGGCGTTGCGCTGCTCGATGGCGATGGCGGGGCTGATGCCCTCGATCCAGTCCACGTCGGGCTTGGGCAAACGGGCCAGGAACTGGCGGGCGTAGGTGGACAGGCTCTCCACGTAGGTGCGCTGTCCCTCGGCGTAGAGGGTGTCGAAAACCAGGGAGGATTTGCCGGACCCGCTGAGGCCCGACACGGCCGTCATGCGACCCCGCGGGATGTCCACATCCACGTTCTGCAGGTTGTGCTGACGGGCACCCTTGATGCGAATCCACTCTGTCACTGAATACCTCGGGACGATGAAAAAAGCGGCCGGTGGACAATCGGACACGATAACAGAGGTTTTCGCATCGGCAAAAGTGAATTAATTTGGACCCCACCCGATTCATGACGATCACCGACCGGAAAGGCCCCCCATGTCCGAGAATTTCAACAAGCTTCTGGCCACCATTACCACCCTGAGGGCCCCCGGGGGCTGTCCCTGGGATCGCAAGCAGGATCTGCTGAGCGCTTCCCGTTACCTCATGGACGAAGGCGGGGAGCTGGTGGAAGCCGCCCTCGCCGGGGACCTGGACCACGCCCAGGAGGAATTGGGCGACCTTCTGTTCATGGTCTGCTTCTGCTGCGAGATCATGAAGGACCAGGTGGAGGTCACCATCGACGACGTGGCCCGTCTGGGGAACGAGAAGCTTATTCGCCGTCACCCCCACGTGTTCGGGGATACCAACGCCAGCAACACCACCGAGAGCCAGGCGCACTGGAACGCCATCAAGGCCGCCGAGAAACGAGCCAAGGGTCTGGATCCGGACGTCGACAGCGCCCTGAAGGACATGCCCGCCAGCACCGCCCCCCTGCACCAGGCCTACACCTACCAGAAGGACGCCGCCGGCGTGGGCTTCGACTGGCCGGAAATCTCCGGCGTCTGGGATAAACTCGACGAGGAGATGGGCGAGTTGAAGGAGGCGATCGAAGGCCATGATCGCGAAGCGATCGAGCACGAGTTGGGCGACCTCCTTTTCTCAGTGGTCAACCTGGCCCGCTGGCATAAAATTCAGCCGGACATGGCGCTGAGAAAAGCGAACAACCGCTTCCGGGAGCGCTTTCACGAGGTCGAAAACGAATTCCGTGCCGCCGACCGGGTAATGAAGGACGCCCCCATCGATGACCTGGAGGATTCCTGGCAGCGAGCGAAAAAACGTTTGGCGGAATAGGGGCTTTCCGAACGTCATTCCCCTCTTGCCCGCTTTACGGGTGTCTGGAGGTTCGCGGAGCCACGGAGGGCGGAGCGCACCGGAAGCCAAGAAGGCCGCTGTCACGATGACAGCGGCCTTCGACCCGTAGAGCGGGCAAGAGGGGAATGACGCTCCGAACACCCCCTACTCCGGACACCCGTCCTCGTCATCGTCTCCATCGTAATCTTCAGGGTCATCCGGGCACTCGTCTTCAGAGTCGGGAATGCCGTCAAGGTCGTTGTCCGTGTCCGGACACCCGTCGCCGTCCTCGTAACCGTCGCGGTCCTCGGGATCGTCGGGACAGCCGTCCTTGCTGTCCTCCACGCCGTCGCCGTCGCGGTCCTGGAAGTCGTCGGGGCAGCCGTCGTCATCGCGGTGGCCGTCGAAATCCTCGGGGTCGTTGGGACAGAGGTCCTCGCTGTCGGGGATGCCGTCCATGTCGTTGTCCCAATCCGGGCGGCCGTCCTCGTCCTCGAAGCCGTCGAAGTCCTCGGGGGAATCCGGCGCCAGGTCCACGATGTCGTGAATGCCGTCACCGTCGTTGTCGTACTCGGGGCAGCCGTCATCGTCCTGGAAGCCGTCGAGGTCCTCGGGATGGTCCGGACAGCCGTCATGGCGGTCGGCGATCCCGTCGCCGTCACGGTCCCGCCCCCCGATGCCGAACTGGCGGGAGGCGGCGAGG
>Ga0209475_10000442_pt1 | contig 88263 bp, 88 predicted proteins | sample tdDd471_FD_187128 | JGI IMG/M metagenome (GOLD analysis project Ga0209475, IMG submission 187128) | Marine sediment microbial communities from the Atlantic coast under amendment with organic carbon and nitrate - tdDd47.1 (SPAdes)... | ecosystem: Environmental > Aquatic > Marine > Coastal >... | reverse complement strand
CCAGGTTTCGGTCAAGTACCTTCAGGGAGGGAATAATATTGCAGTCATTATTTCTTTCCCCTCAATGGCCTTTATGAAAACCCTTGAGGAAATTCGTAAAAAGTCTCCCGGCAGCATCGAGTCACTAGAAGCGGGTGAGGGGGTCATTATTGTGGTAAATGACCGTATCATAGAGATGCTTCTCCAGGAGCTTCTGACCGGAAGGGGTTATGAAGCGGTACGAACCTCAGTCTCTAAATACAGATCTATGGAAAAACCGGAGCAGTGGAAGGGCATCGTCATAGACTGGGATTATATTGCCGATGGATTTACCGGCTTCGAAGAGTTTGTTGCAACCTGTGAGCCGGTTGAAAAAATAATTATACTTTTTGATGATACCGGTGACGTTCATCTTCCCGTGTTTACTGATAAGCGGGTTATTGTCCTGAAAAAGCCAATTGAGGTCGATGCCATTGTAAAACACTTTGAGGATTGATTGGTGGAAGACAGATTTTTTATAATCGGAGATATCCATGGCCATTTCTCTAAACTGGCTGAACTGATTCAAAAAATCAGCAGGGACCTTGTTGATGAGGATACATTGATTTTTCTGGGAGACTACATCGATCGGGGTGAATATTCTTACGAAGTTATCGAATTTCTTCTGACCCTTAAAAAACGTCACAGGGTCATATTTCTCAAGGGGAATCACGAAGCCATGTTTCTCGATTATCTCAGCGGTAAAACCGACGGCTCCATGTATCTCTTAAATGGGGGCAAAAATACTGTAAAGAGCTACAGAAAGCACTGCGGTTCCCTGACTGTTCCCCCTCATCATATGGAGTTTTTCAAGAACTTGAAGTATTACTACGAGGGAGAAGACTTTATTGCCGTACACGCGGGACTCCATCCGTTGCGAAAAAGTATCAAAGAACAGCGGGAATATGACATGATGTGGATAAGGGATATCTTTTATCATGCCGATAATGAATGGGAGAAGACCGTTATCTTCGGCCACACGCCGGCATCACTGCTGAAAAAGGCCCCGGGGGTCTATATTGACGATTACCGCAATATCATCGCAATGGATAACGGGATAATTTTCGGTAATCCCCTGGCGTGTATCCGCTGGCCAGACCGGAAAATTTATTACAGTTCCTGAGAATGGAACTGCAACAGGATATAAAGTGAAAAAGACCTTTAATTGTATGTTTTTACTCCTTGCCGTCATTCTCTCGGGACTTCTTCACGGGGCGGAATATGAGTACCTGGCCCGTGTTGAATCAGTACGCAAGCAGAATGAACTGACCCTGCTTTTTGCAAAGAAACCAGAAGTAGCGGAATACCTGATTTTTCATGAAAAAATGCTCCTCGGCACAGTGACCATTCATACCGTTTCGCATGACCGGCATCATGGATACTACTACCGGGCATGGTGCCGTCTTTTTCTGGCAAAGGAAGAATACCGAATTCTTCTACGGGCCGGCAGTCGTGCAGGGTTAGTGAAAAAACGGGAGCCCTATAAGCAGGATTATTCCCAGCACTGGTATAATGAAAAGCGTGACTATAAAAAAGAAATAACAACAGAACCCGACAAGCGGGAAATGGTACTGGTTCCCGATGGGAAGTTTATCTTCGGGAGCAATCATGGAGAGGAAGATGAAAGTCCTGAGCAGACCCTCTATCAAAAGGGATTTTACATTGACCGCTACGAGGTCTCGAACAGTGATTACTATCGGTACATGATCGAAACCAATGGAGCGCCCCCGGTTGCATGGAAGGGTGTAAAGTATCCTGCAGGGGAAGGTGATTTCCCGGTACTGGTTTCCTGGCACCAGGCGGCATCTTACGCTGCATGGGCGAAGAAGCGCCTTCCCACGGAAATCGAATGGGAGAAGGCGGCCCGGGGCATGAAAAAGGGGAAAAAGTATACCAATATACCTGAAGTCTATCCATGGGGATCATCCTTCGATCCTGAATTATGCAACGGCGCGCCCTACTGGAAGAAACATGGAAAGAAAGGGCAGTATTCAGGCATCATGAGCGTAACTTCCTTTGCCACAAAAGACCGCTCTCCCTTTGGTGCGGTAAATATGGCGGGCAACGTCATGGAATGGACCAGCAGCTGGTATCAGCCCTACAAAGGTAACTTCAAGGTGAAGGGTGAATATGGTACTCAGTATCGTGTAATCCGCGGGGGGACCTGGTTCTCAGAAGGTCGGGAGCTGCGGGTAACGAACCGAAAGTTCGGCGGTATTCCCGATCTCTACCGGGACAACACTGCAGGATTCAGGTGTGTACGGGATATTGTTTCAGAAAAACGTTCAGGAAACTAAAGGTCCCGGGGCAGGGTCTAAAAAATAAAAAAGTTGTGGTAATTCAGACAGTAAGAGAATTCAATTGAGGCAGTTTACAGGGAGATGAGGTAACAATGAGATTTTTCTATTTTCTGGCACGGAATATCAGTTATACCTTTGCGGTATCATTTTTTACAGTTATTATAGCATGGATTGTTTCAGTCTTTGGGTTTTTCCTTGGTGTATCCTTTATTACTTTTTCCTATGAAAAAATATACCCTTTTGCCCTTACCTGGCTCCCCGTCGCCGTATTCATTGTTACCATTATGCACTATGTGCAGTTCGGATTCCTTACTCCGGTCCGTATCCCCGCGGTTTTGAAAAGTCATCGAATGATTAACCGGGCCTATCGGAATGATTTCAATGTCAGCCAGGATGAAATGAAATCTCTTTTTTCCTTTTTTACCGACCTGCCGATGCAGAACCTGATTACATCCGCTCTGTATACCTCCATGACTGGTTTGATAATAGTCGTTGCTGTTCTCTATGAATATAAGGTCACCGGAAGCCTGACCCTTGCTGACATGAAGCTTCTCAACCGTATTGTCGGTCTCTCCGTTATTATTACCATGATTCTCTATGGAATGTCGACCTATCTTCTCACTGAAGCCCTTACGGGGAATGAACGAGCCAGGGTATATAATGAGCTGCTTAAGCAGGGGGCCAGAGTGCGTCTTGAGTCCCTCATTGGAATCAGGATTAAGTTTATATTTTTTATCGTTCTTCTTATTATAACTCTTTTTACTTTTGCCGCCTTTATGGAAAAAACCCGGGCTAAAGTTGAATTTGAGCCAGGATGGGTTATCGGTTATTTCCTGATTTCTGTTATCGCGGCATTCTACCTGATGCAGGTAAATATTTCATCCATTCTTAAGGTTCTTAATGATATGCGCCGTGTGACCCGGGTTATCGCATCAGGGGGAAGGGCTGGTTTTAATGTGCTCTCTCTTGAACGGGAATTTGCCTCTATTCAGTATGCTCTCATGGAAATGGGATGGGAAATTGATGATCATAGAAAGAATCTTGAAAGCATGGTTGAACAGCGAACCCGGGAGCTTCAGGATGCCCTTGTTGACCTGCGGGGCCGTGACAGCCAGATTCAAAAACAGCTTGATATGGCCAGTGTAATTCAGCGGAGCATACTTCCCGGTGAAATTGATGACTGGAACGAGCTTAAGTTCGCAGTACGGTATATCGCCATGGAAAAAATTGGTGGTGACTTCTATGACATTCATCAGCTTAAGGATGATAAACTCGGAATTTTAATTGCTGACGTTTCAGGTCACGGTATTCCCGCTGCCCTGGTAACCACAATGGCGAAAATTTCCTTCGGGAACGCGGGAAACAGTTTCGATTCTCCCAAACAGATTTTTCAGGAAGTGAACCAGAATATTCTGGACCACGTAAAGACCCAGGATTATATGACCTGTTTCATGGTTGCTGTTGATGATGAATACAATGTAGTGTATGCCAACGCAAGTCACCAGAAGGCGATTGTTTTACGGACTGAAAGAGGTGAGGTAGAGCTTCTTGATACCAATGGACTTTTTATCGGAGCCGTTGAAGAGGCCCGGGATACCTATGATGAGGGGTTAACTCACCTGGAATATTCAGACCGGCTGGTACTTTATACTGATGGTATTCCAGAAGCTCTGAATGAAAAACGAAAAGAGTACTCAAACGGCAGGCTTGAACAGGTAATTCTTGATAACCGTAATCTTCCACTTGACGAATTTGCAGACTATATTATCAAGGATGTGCATGAGCATATGGGCCATGCCCAGCTGGAGGATGACCTTACACTTCTTGTCATTGAACTTGCCAGGGATGAAGCGGTTAATACCGTAAAACGCGCACGGAAAATGGTTGAGAGCCATGAATACTACAAGGCCATTGAATTGCTTGAAGAATCTCTCGATAAATTTCCGGGAAATCAGAAAATCCTTTACAATCTCGGTAAAAATTATTTTAGAGTAAATGACTATAATAAATGTATCCAGACAATTAATCGATACCTGGAACATGATAAGAGAAACAAGTACGCGTATTATATCAGCGGCGCCGCTTATTATCAGATTATGGATATTGGAAACGCGGTGAAGCACCTTGAACGATCTGTTGATCTCGATTCGCATTTTGTTAATGCCCTTTTCAGCCTTGGCATGGCTCACAAGAAGAGCGGAGATAATGAGAAGGCAGAGCGTACCTTTAACCGGGTCATTGATATCGACTCTGATAATAAAATGGCCCTTTTCGAATTGAAGTTGATAAAAGAGGCAGATGAAAAGAAAGCTGATCAAGAACCTGTCCCTGAGTGAGGTTGAAGCCTGGTTCGAACAGGAAGGAGAAAAGGGCTACCGGGGCAGGCAGCTTTTCAGTTGGCTTTATGAAAAAAACATAGAGTCTTTTCATGAAATGACCAATTTCACCAAGCAGCTTCGGGGCCGCCTCGAAGAAACCTTCATTCTTTCTCCCCTTAAAATTGAAGAGCATCTCGTTTCTTCCCTTGACGGCACGGAGAAATTTCTCTTTAAAACCCATGACGACAACTATATCGAAGCGGTCCTTTTAAAAAGCGAGGGGGATGAGGAAGGAAGACTTACTGTCTGCATTTCCTGCCAGGTCGGCTGTGCCATGAACTGCGGCTTCTGCCATACCGGGATGCTCGGGTTTACCCGCAACCTCGAAACCGGTGAAATTCTTGACCAGCTTAACCAGGTCAGGCGGGCTACAGGCCTGCGGAATAACAATATTGTTTTCATGGGGATGGGTGAACCCTTCCTTAACTATGATAATGTTCTGAAGTCCGCAGATATTATGAACTATTCTTTCGGGTTTCATATATCCGTGCGGAAAATTACCATTTCAACCTGCGGTATATTCGATGGAATAGAACGCTTTATCGATGAGAAACGCCCCTACAACCTGGCCCTCTCCCTCAATGATACTGATTGGGACAAGCGGGCGGTCAACATGCCCATTGAAAAAAAATATCCCTTTGCCCGAATAGCTGAGCTGCTCCAGAGAAAGTTTCCCGTGTCACGAAACCGCCTCACCATTGAGTATGTCATGAGAAAAGACAATATCTCAAAGGAAGACGCCCGACGCCTGAAAAAGTTGTTTAAATACGGCCGTATTAAGCTCAACCTGATTCCCCTTAACCCCGGTGACCACAATATTGATGTCCCCTCAAAAGAAGAACTCGATGTATTTGTCAATGAACTTGCGATTATGAATGTACCGATGTCTATCAGGAAAAGTCTCGGTACAGATATCTCCGGTGCCTGCGGACAGCTTTCGGGGAAAAAAGCTGTAAAAAACAGTCATTGACAAAAACCCTGAAAGTATAGAAAAATAGGGTAATTTTTAAGGCAGGAGACCCGCATGAGATTTATCATGATGTTTTTTTCATTTTTAAAGATGATCTTTTCGTTTATCTGGAACCGGAAGAAACTTTTTTTTATATATCTGCCAGCAGGTATTTCAGTAGCAATTGTAGCCTATGTGCTGATTATATACCTCGGATGGCTGGGAAACCGAGACGCCGCCCTTGAGAGGCTTGCCAGGTATAAAAAGCTCATCGACCGTACCGAAGAGATGCGAACAGGCTATGCCTACAGCTACAGTGATGTTGACCTGCATGCGAAGGTTGTTGATATACCGACCCGTATCTATGACCGTAATAAAGAAATCATTGGTGAGTTTTTTGAGCAGAAACGGGAAATCGTGCCTTACGATTTTATTCCCCAGGCAATTGTTAAAGGTGTGGTCGCCAGTGAAGACCGGGATTTTTATAAACATGACGGATTGAATTACAGGGGTATTTTCAGGGCCTTTGTCACGAACCTTATTCACCTCAGGGTTGTCCAGGGGGGAAGTACCATTACCCAGCAGCTTGGAAAGGTTCTCTTTACTGACATGGAGCGGAGTCTCCGGAGAAAAATATATGAAGCCTTCTGCGCCAGGGAAATCGAGAAGTATTACGATAAGCAGGATATTTTTTCCATGTACCTTAACCTGATTTATTTCGGCAATGGGGCTTATGGTGTTGAGGCTGCTTCAAAAATGTTCTTCGGAAAACCGGTCAATGAACTGAATGAAGTTGAATGCGCAATGATTGTTGCCACCATATCGAGCCCCAGGATTTATTCTCCCATCTCAAATCTTAAAAATTCAATCCGAAAAACCAGGCGAATTATGAAGTCGATGGTCGACGCAGGATTTACTAAAAAAGCCAGGGCTGATTATCAGTATAATAAATTTCTTAATAAGTGGGATGTTAAATTTGACAAGGAAGGTGTGGCAGTCTCGTCTCTTATTGGTACTTTTATGCACAGTTCATACCGAATCAACCGGGCTCCTTTCTTTAACGAACAGGTTCGACGTCTCCTGGTTGAACGGTTTGGTGAAGCGGTGGTAAAAAAAGGGGGCTTGAGTGTCTATACTACCATAGACGGGGCTCGCCAGGATATAGCCCTCACTGCCCTTCGCAAGGGTATCGAAAAGCAGCGTAATTTTCACCTGAAGCGGGCAAAAAAAATTCGTAACCATATACGGGCAAAGAAAGAGAAAGAAAAGGGTGAAAATATCGAGGGAGCTCTCATTGCCCTTAATCCTCACAATGGTGAGATTGTTTCATATGTCGGGGGATCAAAGTTTTCCATAAGCAATCAGAATGATCATGTAAGCCAGATTCGCCGTCAGCCCGGTTCTTCTTTTAAGCCACTGGTGTATGCCTCGGCAATAGCTGATAAGGATATAACCCCTGCAACGGTAATGGTTGATGAAAAGGTCACCTTTAAAGGGGGCTATAAACCCCGTAACTATACGAGAAAATACGAAGGTAAAATAATAATCCGTGAGGCCCTGAGAAAATCGGTTAACGTGGTTGCCGTTAAGGTTCTGGATAAATCGGGCTACAACACAGTCCTTGAAGCTGTTGAGGAATCCCTCGATCTCAGCGGTAGTGAACGGCGAAAGCGTTTTGGCAAGACCCTCTCCCTTGCCCTCGGAACCTATGAAATTTCACCTCTTGAGAATGCGGTTCTCCATTCCCTTTTAATTAATGGGGGGAAGTTTATTAAACCCTACGGAATCAGACAGGTGAAGGATTACAGCGGTAACGTAGTATGGAATCCTGAAGAAGAAATACTGAAAGATATCAGGGATAAACAGGCCCGTTACGGCACTATCCTTGATCCAAAGGCTGCGGCAGTTACTATCTCCATGCTTCGGGGGGTCTTTGAGCCAGGGGGGACCGCTTATTATGCGGCAAAATATCAGAAGATACCCTTTCAGATAGCGGGGAAGACAGGAACCAGTACTAATTATAATGATGCCTGGTTCGTGGGCTACACTTCCCAGCTTGTCAGTGCTGTCTGGATCGGAAACAAGCAGGGGGCCATCTCTCTGGGACCCGGACGGGCCGGTGGTTCTGTATCCGCCCCGGTATGGACTGAATTTATCGCAAAGGCATATCGAGAAGACTCGGTACCTGATTTTCCCATACCCGATAAAGGGATTTCCCGGGAAAATATTTGTATAGAATCGGGACTTGTGGCTATTGAAGGGAAATGTAAGAAAATTATTAAAAATCAACTCTTTCTAGAAGGCTCTGAACCGGGTGATTACTGTAATATCCACGATAAAGAAGAACCCGAAGAAACAAAAGAGGCAGAAAAAGAAAAATAGGCTCCCCGGGGGAAACCTTATCTGTTTTCTTTCAGGGGGCCCCGCACAAAACCTCCTTTGAATTTAAATGCATAAATACTGGCTGAATAAAGTAAATTTTCATTGCAATATAAGAGGAATTCATATCAAATTGTATTCTCTAAATCAGGCAAAAAGCCTCAAAAAAGATACCAGAAACTGCAAATATGAATAAATCCGAAAGACTTGCTTTTTTTATTACACTACTAATATGCGCGGTGGCGTCACTTTCCTTCAGATGGCCCCTTGATGAGGGACGGATTACCTCTTCCTTCGGGGAGTCGAGGGCAGACCACTTCCATGACGGTATTGATATGGTTTGTCCCGATGATAAAATCTATCCTGTAGACAAGGGAAAGCTGGTTTATTACTGGGATGAGTCTATTTTTCCCCTTGATACGATTCCGGGGGGAGGAAACTTCAGGGTTCTTCTTCATGAAAAGGGTATATACTCGATATATATGCATTTGAAGGGAGGAGCCCGGGAGATGTCTTCCTACGGGAAAAAGGATCTTATCGGGACGATTGGTAATTCAGGGCATTCTTACGCCAGACACCTTCATTTTAGTATGCTTAAAAAGTCAGAACGGGCTTCATTGAACCCGATGGGCCTTCTTCCTTCCTGGCCCGATAAAAAAGCCCCTGAAATCAAGGGTTTTCTTCTCCATATCGGAGAGCGTTACATAACCTTGAAAGAGAATGGTGAGATTCGCCTGACACGGCATTATCCCCTTCTTGTCAGCATTGCCGATACTATCACCGGGAAAGAGCGTCTCGGGATCCATCGGCTGATTGTTGCGCACAATGGAAAGGAGATTTTTAATACCGAATTTAAAGATATACGTTTCAGCCCCGAGGGCCTTCAGGTGGGGAATCGGCCCTTTGAAGGAATTTTTGATCCAAAGGGGTATTACCGTATTACCGGGGTCCGTTACAGCACCGGTAGTAATTCTTTTTCTGTAAAAGCAGTCGATTTCGCGGGTAATGTTTCTGAAAAAATATTCACCTGTACTGTTAATCTGGACATGGAGTAGGAGCTCCGGGGGTATACTTATTGGAAAATATGATTCCATATTTCAGGCGTGAGAAAAGCATTAAGCAGATTGACCTTGCCGAGGCGCTTAAGGTTTCTCCCTCATATCTGTGTAAAATTGAAAAGGGAACCCAGGAACCCACGGATAAATTTATCAAAGAAATTTCTGAATTTTTAGGGGTTCCCCAGAAGGAGCTTTTTCCTGCAAAACGCCGTAAACGGGATAAAATTCAAAAGATTAACAATACCTACAGTAATAAACTCTGGAGCGTTCGTCGGGAGCGGGGAATCAAGCAGTATGAACTCGCTAAAAAACTCGACTGCTCGCCATCCTATCTTTCTAAAGTCGAAAAGGGGCTTCAACAGCCCAACGACCGGTTTAAAAAGAAATGCGCCAAGATTCTCAAGGTAAAAGAAGTGGAGCTTTTTTCAACTACCTGATACTCTATGGATAACTACTACCTGGAATTTTTTATTCTTTTTATTTTTACTCTCCTGTCGGCCTTCTTTTCTGGATCTGAGACAGCTCTCTTTGCCCTGAAAAAGTCAGACCTCCACCGTTTTGCCGGATCAAAAAGCCGGAGGGAACGGGCCATTAACCTTGCCATGTCTGAACCCCAGAACATGCTTATAACTATTCTAATCGGTAATCTTTTTGTGAACCTGGGGGCATCGGTCTTTTCGACGTCTCTTTTTCTTGACCAGTACCATGAATATGGCCATATCATCAGTATTGCCGTTGTTACACCGGTCATGATACTGCTTTGTGAGATATCTCCCAAGGCAATTGCCATCGGTTCTTATGAGAGTTTTTCCCGGAAGGTATATCCGCTGCTTCAGTTTTTCCACATGGCTTTTTTCCCCCTCAGGATTCTTCTTCTTGGATTCACTGATGGAATCATACGGCTTTTCAGACTGAAGGTTGAACAGAATCCCATTACCGAAGATGAGCTCGGTATGGCTATACACCACGGTGAAGAATCGGGACTCATTGATAAAAATGAAGGAGCTTTTCTGAAAAATGTAATGGTCTTCGCACAGAAAGAGGCGAGCCATATTATGTTTCATCGGAACAGGGCCACATTTATTCCCTACGGGTCAACGGTCAAAGAGGCGATGAAAATAATTCTCGACAATGATGTCATCAGGGCCCCGGTCTATAAGAAAGATCTTGATCATGTTGTCGGTTTTGTCGACTCGAAAGACCTGATGCCCGCCTATCTCGGCTATCGTCAGGCGAAAAATATTAACCGCTTCATTCAGGAAATTAAATTTTTTCCTTCTACCAGGGAGCTCAATGATCTGCTGAATGATTTTCTCGAGATGGGAATACAGGTTGCTGTTTTAGTGGATGAGTACGGGGGAACCGACGGCATCGTAACTCTCAACGGCCTCCTCACAGAATTGATGGGCGGAGGGTCGACCCGTTGGGAAGTAAAGGGCCGCTCTGATGTTCGGCGCCTTTCCGAATCGGTCATTGTCGTTTCCGGCGACATGCAAATACCTGATTTCAATGCCACCTTTAATGCGGATATCGATACGACAGAATCAGAAACCATCGGGGGGTATTTCATCGAACAGATGGCCCGTCTTCCAAAAAAAGGAGATGAAATTGAAATCGAAGATTACATTCTGCGGCTTCGCTATATAGCAAAAAATCATGTTGAGTCTTTGGAATTAATAGAAAAGGAAGAGAAGGACAAGTAGAGAAGGAAGAAAAGGCAGCAGGGATTAACCGGCAGGCGGTATATGATTTTACTATTTGAAGGCGAGAAAGCGCTTTCTCGCCTTCAAATAGTAAAATCCTTCAACCGGTATATTTCTTGTTAAACTTGAAATAAGATGGAAGTTATAAATCAACATATTATCTACCTGGTACTGATCGGTATCTGTATACTCCTGTCAGCCTTTTTCTCCGGTGCAGAAACAGCACTGGTTTCGGCAAGCCGCATCAGTATTGAGACCGCAGCGGGGAAGGGAGCCGCAGGTGCTGCCCGGTCCGTATATATTCTTGATAATCTGGAAGATGCCATTGGCATGGTTCTGGTTGGAAACAATATTGCCAATATTGCGGCTACCGCCTTTATTACCTTTGTGGCAAATCGGGCTTTTTTCCTGGGAGACCGGGGGCTCTTTGCGGTTACAGCCCTGCAGACCATTGTCTTTTTGATACTTTGTGAAATCACTCCGAAGGTGGTTGCCCGGGCAAAGGCTGAAAAGTTTCTTGTCCGTATGTCGCTGCCGATTAAAGGGCTTATTATACTTTTGAAACCCCTGACACGATCGTCTCTTTTTTTCTCACGGCTGATAAAGCGGATCTTTCGGATTCCAGAAACCGAAGGTTCCCTGCTGCGGTCCCGTGACGAACTGGGACGCCTCTTTCAAATAGGAGAAGAGGAAGGGGTTATTGAAGAAGAGCACCAGCAGATAGTTGCGGAGATACTCTCATTCCGGGAAGTTACCGCCTATGAAGCCATGACCCCGACCATTGACATTATCTCAGTAGATGAAAAAAGCTCTATCCGTAAACTTGTTCAGATAATCGAAGAAACCCATTTTTCACGGATACCCATCTACAGCGAACGGGTTGATAATATTACCGGTTATATTTTTTACCGGGACATACTCCGCCAGGCTTCAGTTACGGATATTACCGCGCTTATGTACCCGGCCTGGTATGTCCCGGGAACAAAAAATATTTTTGAGCTTTTTCTTGAAATGAAAAAGAAACACGTTCCCATGGTATTTGTGGTCAATGAACAGGGGGCGGTTGTGGGTCTTTTGACCCATGAAGATATCGCTGAAGAGGTCGTGGGAGAAATTCATACCAGGGATCATACAGGTGAAGAGCTGATAAGCATGATAAACAACCGGGAATATATTATTTCCGGGGATCTTGACATTGAACATTTTCAGAAGGTTTTCCCTGTAAATATTAATAAGAGAGGCTTTGAAACTATTGCCGGTTTCATAACCTGGAAACTGGGCAGAATTCCCGCCCGGGGCGAGCGATTTGTCCATGACCGTATTACCTTTATTGTCGAAGAAGTCACAGAGCGTTCAGTAGAGAAGGTTCGGCTCTGGTCAAGCAGCAGGATTAAGTTAAGAAAATAGCCGTGTATTTTAATGGAGGCGCGAAAGCGCTTTCGCGCCTCCATTAAAATACACGGACTGGAAATAGAAAAGGAGACAGCAATGAAAAGATTAGAGAAACTGGCAGCAAAAGTAACAGGTCGCCATGTATTGATTCTTCTCGGAATACAGTTTCTGGTTCAGGGGGCGATTCTTTTTGGAACATATCCCCTGATCACCAACGGCGGCGCACCGCCCCTTGATCTTCAGGTCTTCTATGAGCCTTCAATGGTGGGCTTTTACCTGGCGTCAATCGGTGAAGCAGGGCGCAGCTGGTACCTGATAAACCAGGCGACTCTTGATCTGATTTTTCCCGTGGCATACGGATCAGCCAATGTTGCCCTTTTTCTCTGGCTGGTAAAAAAATGCCGCCTTCAGGATGCATTTTATAAACTCGGGGCTGTTCCCCTGCTGATAGTCTTTTTTGACTTAATAGAAAATGCCTGTATCATTAGTGCAATTGTGAAGTTTCCTGAAATACCGAAAATTCTTGAGTCGGTAACCGCTACAGCCTCTGCGGGCAAGCAGTCAGCCATGACGGCGGCCTTTATCGTGGCAGTGATCCTGATAGGTACCGCCTTTGCCCGCCGCAAGGGAGAGTAGGGGGCGCTCAGGGCCTGCAGGCATACGAGTTATCAATGGTAATTATAGAAGACATCAAATACATTCTCTACAGTGAAACCGAACTGGATAACCCTATGGTGCAGCGCTTTCTTTCTCTCGAGGGTGCGGAGCGTTGTGCCTGGCGGGATGAGATACACCTCGGCATGCTTATTGAAGATCTCAAAACGAAGGAAGTTCCCTCTAAACAGGTTATTATTCTCAAGCCCTTCATGGGCCGGCACTTTCAGGAATGCCCCTGCTCAAAGGATGTCATCGGTTGTGATTATTTTCTTCTCAACACCTGTTTCGGTTGTCTCTACAACTGCGCCTATTGTTTTCTCAACACGTACCTGAATTCTTACGGTATCACCCAGTTCAGCAATCTCGATGATCTCGGCGATGAGATACTGGAGCACCTTGATTTGACTTCCTCTCAAATATACCGAATCGGCACCGGTGAATTTACCGACTCTCTCATGATGGACCGCATTACCCGCATTGCCGAGCCGCTTATTAGAAAGTTCAGCACCTTTAAAAATGTGATGCTTGAGTTCAAAACCAAATCCGCCGATGTCGATCATCTTCTTGACATAGACGAGAAGGGGAACGCGGTACTGGCCTGGAGTCTCAATACTCCCCGGAATATCGCCGACTATGAAGAGGATACCGCCAGTCTTGATGAACGCCTTGAGGCGGCCAGAAAGGCTTCAGATGCGGGTTACCTTCTCGCTTTTCACTTTGATCCGATGATACTCTATGATTCGTGTAAGGAAGATTATTTTTCAGTAGTAGACCGCCTGTTCAATACAGTAGACCCGGAGCGGATAGCCTGGATTTCTCTCGGGGGCTTCAGGTACAGTCCCGGCTTTAAGGAAATCCTTCGGCAGAAGTTTCCCCGGGAGCGTCTGACCACGGCTGAGATGTTTCCCGGATGGGACGGGAAGTTCAGGTATCTGAAAACCCACCGTCTCGACCTGTATCGGTCCATGAGAGAGTACATAGAGGCCAGAGAAGGAAGTCCCTTTGTCTACCTCTGCATGGAGAGTGCTGATTTATGGAGCCAGGCCATGGGCAGGGAATATGCCTCGACAAAAGAAATGGAAGCAGACATGAGCCGGCACCTGAGGATGAAATTTCTTCCCTGACCAGTTACTATTGTTTATGCCATGAGTCTGAAAAGCCGGCTGATCCGATAAAATAATTGACCTGAAAGGCTGCAGCGGGATTAATGATTCACTGAGACGAAAAAACACCCAGGAGTTGGAAACAAGTGGAAGAACAGGATTACAAAGAAGTTCAGCGGGAACTTACTGCTATCAGGGAAAAGATCCATGAGCTCTACAAGACCATTGATCTTGATGCCCAGAAAGAGCAGCTTACCCGCCTCGAACAGGAAACCCTGAAAGATGACTTCTGGAAGGATAAAGAAAATTTTGCCGCAGTAAACCAGCAGATCAGCCGCCTTAAGCGGAAGATTGACCCCTGGGATGCCATGGTTGAAGAGGTCTCAGAGAGCGCTGAATTGATGGAGATGGCTTTTGATGAAGATGACGATGACATCCTTGCTGAAATAGCCGGTAAGGTTTCCTCTTTTTCAAAGCGCTTCGATGATCTTGAAACCATGGAGCTTCTTTCCGAAGATGATGATTTAAAAAATGCATATATATCAATTCATCCCGGAGCGGGAGGTACAGAATCCCAGGACTGGGCCAGCATGCTTTTCAGAATGTATTTTCGCTGGGCTGAAAAAAAGGGATTCAGCATTGATGTCCTTGATTATACCCCTGGTGATGAAGCGGGTATAAAAAGCTGCACCTTTTTAATAAAGGGTGAATACTCCCACGGCATGCTGAAGGGAGAAATGGGGGTTCATCGCCTGGTGAGAATCTCTCCCTTTGACAGCAATAAGCGTCGTCATACCAGTTTTGCTTCAGTTGAGGTTATGCCTGAGATTTCCGATGACATTGCGATTGATGTCAACGAATCAGATCTTCGTATCGATACCTACCGCGCCTCGGGAGCCGGCGGTCAGCATGTAAATAAAACCGATTCGGCAGTACGGATTACGCATATGCCTACGGGAGTCGTGGTGCAGTGCCAGAATGAGCGGTCCCAGCATAAGAATAAAGCCTTTGCCATGAAGGTGCTCAAGTCGAAGCTCTATGAACTCGAAAGGCATCAGCAGGCAGAAGCAATGCAGGATAAAATGGGTGAAAAAAAAGAAATTTCATGGGGCAACCAGATTCGCTCATATGTTTTTCAACCCTATACTATGGTCAAAGACCACAGGACTAACGAAGAAACCGGCAGTGTCGATTATGTCTTTGATGGAGATATAGACCGTTTTATTTATGCTTTTCTCAAAATGAACAGATCAGGGGATAAATAAGATGTTTCAGTAATTATTTCTAAAACTTTTCGGTGAGAATTAACTCTCAAGAGGATATTACACTAAAGATAGCATTAAGGAATAAAGACTGGTATATTTTTGTTGTTTCCCTGTATGTTTCGTTGTAGAATAGGGCATGCAGGAAAAGTGAGAAATTAATAATGAAATTTAAGCGAAATAAACTGAAAAATTTTGAGATTGTTCAGTTCGGAAACATTTTGGGTGATGATCTTGGCTCTATCGACCTGGGCGACAGCCTTGGAGCCCTGCCGAAGAGTAAAAATCCTCTCTTCTTGAAACGTTTCAGCGAAAAAGACCTCCTTGCTATTATGGAAAAAGTCGGCATGATTCAACACCTTGAGAGCCGGGGCTTTGACAATTTCAAGCTCTCCCTTGATGTGGATGACGCCATGGTACATTATCTCAAAATGTATACCCGGGAAAAAGAGCCAGACTATCTTTTGATGGATCTCCGGCTTACTGAGACCAAGTTTCTTCCCAATAAGAAATTTTTCAATGGGGGGAAGGATATTCCGACGTACGATATGGTCGTCATAGAGTGGCTCTCTGCTCAGAATCCGGCGATTTCATTCAAAGAAGCTAATACTGATTCAAAGCCACAGCTGCCGGGACAGGCTAAGCCGGGTCTTGGTATTCTTAAATATTGTTTTGAGATGATGTACCTTGTTGCCCGGGAAGTTACAAAAGACGGATTTCTCGATGTTCCCGATCATATGCACGGGGCAATTATGTATTCCAAAAAATTCAAGTTTTTCGATCCGGTACATGAAGCTATTTTAAAGGCAATACTGAGAGATATGAAGGATTATAACCTTGTGGATATCTCCTGGGGAATGCTGACCAATACAATTATTGATATTTATAAGGATATTCCCCAGGCATACGATCCCTCTGAGCAGATTTTTTATGTATCGAGTCGAATGAAACGATATTTCAATTCATCGGCCTATAAAAGTCTTTTTAACAAGTATTATAAGCGCAAGAAATTCCGATTTGATTATGATGAGATGCTTGTGAGAAGAGAAGAAATTTTGAAATCTAAGAAGATTGTAGATCTTTAATCGAAGAATATGAAGGCGCAATGATGAAAAAATGAAGGCCGGGTCACATGACCCGGCCTTCATTTTTTATTGGGGGTGGAAACGGTACACCCTTTCAACTTTTATGTTTTTTAATCGAGGGCTGCAGTCTCAATATACGGCTGATCTCTTCGGCGTCGAAGCGGTACCGCATTGACGCCTCCTGCATGGCAATGATTATTTCCTGCTGGAATCGGGCCAGATCCCGGATCTTTTCATGGATACTGTTCTCAAGGTCGAGAACCGAGTCAGCCTCACGGTCTCCTGTCTCCTGAAGCAGTTCGAAAAGGGCGTATCGGTCTGTACCGGCAGTCCTGGCGATCTGATCGTATAAACTTCCTGTATTATAATCTTTATCTTCGATGTTACTGCTCAGAGCCTCCATGGCCTCAAGATGTTCAGGGATCTCTTCAGTCTGGTCACTGGAGATCAGGCGCTGGAGGGTTTCCTGGGCTTCCCGGTATTCATCTATGAGATGAAGTTTTTCGGTGAGATGCTCCTTCAGGAGTGTGAGAAGTTTTAGTACGTCATCCCTCAACACTGAAGCTGCCCTTTGTTCCGGCACCGGTACGGTCAGTACGGGTTTCGGTAGCTGAGATTTTATCCCAGGCATCACGGAGCATTTTGAGGTTATCCATTACGGGCTGCAGCACTTCCGGTTTTTTTTGGATGTTTGCTTCGAGCATCTGCTTTTTGAAGTACATATAGAGATTGAAAAGGTTCTGGCTGACTTCTCCGCCTTCGTTCATGTTCAGTGAAAGGAGGAGTTCAGTGATAATATCCTGGGCCTTGATAATGTTGGTATTCACAACATCATAGGTACTGGGAGATTTCATGTTTTCGATAGCGATATTAAGAAATTTAATGGCTCCGTCATATAGCATTACGATAAGCTTTCCCTGGTTTGCAGTATTGATCTGCGTTTCTCTGTATTGATTGTAAGGATTATCTTTAGGCAATGCCATAGGTTCCCCCGGGAATAATGAATATTAAACTGCTGTATGGTACAGGTGTACCGGTAAAACCTGAATAGAACCGGTATCGATTCTATTATCGTAATTTGACCTGATCAACTTGACTGAAATACAGACTAATCTGTCGCGTCCTTTTCTTTTTTCAGGGATTCGAGAAATTCATCGAAGTTGAGTTCACTCAGGGCATCGATATCCAGTATTTTAAATCCGATTTTAATGGTTTTGTTGGGTTGAGACTTGATATAGCGGACCTCTGCCAGAATCGATGCCTTTTTTTGTCCCGGCAGGATCATTTCAAGGGAGACATGAGACTCTTCTTTGAAGTATCGTATCAGCCGCCGTTCGTTTATCGTGACGGCAAAACCGGAGTCTGAAATGTTGCTCACCAGCATCCTGTCTTCAGTATCACTGAATATTTCAAAGTCTTTGAATAGTTTATCGATAAAAATAGTAGATTTTTTCATTGCCACATAAATATCTTCGGGAAGAACCATGGTGCTGTTGATGAGGAGATATCCGTAGGGCATTTTCCCGTTGTAGAGGAGGGGAATGGAAATTTCCGACTTATAGTCACTGTTGTTTTTAAGAATATGATCCTGGGAATGGATATTGTTTAAATAATAGTTAACCTTATCTTTATCTTTTGAATCGGCATGGGTGAAGTCGGGAATATAGATAGGAACCCTCTGTGTTTTGAAATAACGCATCCTCGGGTCGCTTTTCAGTTCATTACAGAGAAAAAGGCGTACCTTCAGGGCGACACTGTCGATTTTTTCATGAATTATTTCCCGAATATTGTCAATTTTTTTTAAGTTGAAGCTTATCTGGTTTTGGAGAATAAAGTCAGACATGATACTGGTAATAAAAACGAGGCGTTTATTCTGTTCTGATTTTTCAACTGCCTGACGGTCTTCCGTTCTGTCCTGGGTGATGACCTGTACTCTTTTGGGGACGAATATAAATACTCCCGCCTCCTGCTGCTCAAAAAAGGAAAGAAAGGCATAGACCGTCTCATTTCCTGATTTGGCGTATATGGTCACCTCGCTGCTCATGTTTTTCACGTGGGGTATTTTGAAGGCGGCCCGGTCCTCAGAAAAGCCGAAAAAGGTTACCGGGATGGCCCCTTCGTTTACCCGAAGGAATAGTTTATTGTCAGTGAAATATTTATTAAACAGTTCCTGGAAGTTTTCTCTGTATGTGATGGTGCTGAGGTCAGTGTTATTCATACCCGGTTTTATAAGCCTTTACTTCCCTTTATGAAAAGAGAGAAGATTCTTTTTTTATCCCTGCAGTACAGGGGACGGTGCATAGATTAAATGAATTTTGCTAAGAAATCTCTGTATTATGTCTTCAATATATTAATTTGAACATTTACAAGATAATGTAATAAAATGAGAAAGGCAAGAATTTTTCTTGTGAAATATTTTTTGTCTGCAGAGACGACAGTAATGTTCTCTCTGCAGACATATTTCTATTTCATTGAAGAGAGAACCTTAAGGATCTCCTGGTACTTTTCCATGGTTTTTTCAATTATTTCATCAGGCAACGGCGGGGGCGGTGAATTCTTGTCCCAATCCGTTGTCTCAAGGTAGTCCCTGATGAACTGCTTGTCATAGCTGACAGGAGATGAACCTACACTGTAGAGCGATTTGTCCCAGAACCGGCTGCTGTCAGGAGTCAGTACTTCATCAATCAGAATTATTTCATTGTCCACAAAGCCGAATTCAAATTTAGTATCGGCGAGAATAATGCCGAGAGCTTCCATTCGGTCACGGGCAAATTCATAGATGCGGATTGTCAGATCGGCCAGGTATTCCGCTGTTTCATTTCCCATTTCGTTTTTCATAACTTCTATTGAGACATTCTCGTCATGACCCGAATCTGCCTTGGTCGCTGGAGTAAAAAGGGGTGAGTCAAGTTTTTGCGCCAGCTCCAGCCCTGCAGGGAGTTTGATGCCGCAGACTTCACCGGTAGCCTGGTAGTCCTTCCAGCCGGTGCCGATAATGTAGCCCCGGGCAACGCATTCGAAATCGACTCTTTTGGTTTTTCGTACTATTACTGAACGATCCTTGAGAATTTCTGGAAAATCACAGAAAGGTTTGGGGAAGTTCGCAAAGTCAGTTTCTACTATATGGTTTTTTACAAAGTTTATCTTGTCAAACCAGAGATTTGATACGGCATTAAGTATTTTCCCTTTTTCAGGTATACCATTGGGAAAAACGTGATCAAAGGCGGATACTCTGTCAGTCGATACGATCAGCATATGCTCATCATCAATTCTATAGATGTCGCGGACCTTTCCACTGTAGGCCTTGCGTACTCCGGGAATTGTAAAGTTTACCAGTGCTTCCATTTAAATCCTCGCTTATTTACTCATTTTTTCCCGCAGGAGCTTATTGACAATCTGCGGGTTTGCTTTGCCTTTAGTTTCTTTCATTATTTGACCCACGAGAAAACCAATGGCCTTCTCTTTGCCCGCCCTGAAATCTTCTACTGAGGCGGGGTTTGCGGCGATTGCCGCATCGATAATTGGTTCGATGGCCGAGAGGTCGGTAACCTGCTTGAGGCCCTTTTCTTCAACTATTTTTTCCGGGTCTCCTCCGGATTCGATCATATCGTTAAAGACATTCTTGGCTATCTTTCCACTGATGGTTTCATTATCAATCAAAAGCAGAAGTTTTGCAAGTTTTTCTGCGGTGACGGGAAATGTTTCTATCTGTTCAGGGTCTTCGATTTTCCCCAGGAGTTCACTCTGTATCCAGTTTGAAGCCCGTTTCGGCTGTGCACCGGCAGTGATGGCATTTTCGAAGTATTCGGCCAGGGGTCTTACTGCCGTCAGGACTTCCGCATCGTAGGCTGAGAGGTCGAATTCTTTCTCAAAACGGAGCTTTTTTTCAGCGGGAAGCTCAGGCAGGGTCTGGCGGATTGTGTCGATATACTCGTCATCTATCACTACAGGAGGAAGGTCGGGATCGGGAAAGTACCGGTAGTCATGGGCATCTTCCTTGGTGCGCATGCTGTAGGTAACCATCTTGTCGGCATCCCAGAGACGGGTTTCCTGGATTATCTCTTCCTTTTTCCCATCTTTACAAAGTGCTGTCTGGCGTTTGATTTCATGGTTAATTGAAGACCGTACTGCTTTGAAGGAGTTGAGGTTCTTTATCTCGACCTTTTCGCCGAATTTTTCCTGGCCCACGGGTCTGACGGAGATGTTCACGTCGCACCTGAGGCTTCCTTCTTCCATGTTTACGTCTGAGACTTTGATGTATTTCATTATCGATTTGATGTTCTGGAGGTACTGGTACGCCTCTTCGCCGGTTCGGATATCGGGATCTGAGACGATTTCAGCCAAAGGAGTACCGGTACGGTTCAGGTCTACAAAGGAAACACTTCGCTTCGGATCTTCAGAGTGGATAGACTTCCCCGCATCTTCTTCTAAATGAAGGCGGGTAATTCCGATTCTTTTAGGTCCTTCTTCAGTTGTTACGTCAATGTGTCCCCCGATACAGATCGGTTTATCAAACTGGGATATCTGGTATGCCTTGGGGAGATCGGGGTAAAAGTAATTCTTCCTGTCAAATTTACTGTAGTGGGCAATCTCTGAATTAAGGGCGAGACCTGCAAGTACCGCCTTTTTCAGAACTTCTTCATTGAATACGGGAAGCACTCCCGGTTCACCCTGGCAGACCGGACAAGTCTGGGTATTTGCCTCAGCGCCGAAGCGTGTTGAGCAGGAGCAGAATATTTTTGTGGCTGTATTGAGTTGGACATGCACCTCCAGTCCTATGACCGGTTCATATTCCATGATTACCTCGTTTTGTACTTGATTTATTATCTCAATTCCCTTTACTCATGGATAGTGCACTTTCAGGGTATTGTCTCATTTCGGTTCTGCAGCTGCAAATAATCCCGATTTTGTCCCGGGGCAGGGCGCTGATAGTGCCCTGTGCAGCAGTAACTCAGGTTTTAGTATGTTAAATCAGGGAATGCGGGTATTTGTCAAGGAATGATTTTCCTTCTTTTGAGATTTTTGTAACACCCGGTGTAAAACCGGTACAGTATATGGAGTGGTTAACCTTAAAATGATTGAATTTCCCATCAATATTAATCGTCCCCGGAATATGGCTGTAATGATTCTGGCACTTCTGGCCTTTTCCTTCCTTGCCGGTTCGGTACTGGGAAGGTATTCTATCGGGCAGATCGTGACCCGAAAGCCCCGTTACGCCATTGTTCTGCAGCGGTCAGCCCGTGATCTCTTCACTATTTCACGGCTCCTGAACAGCCAGAGTGAAATGAAGCGCCTCTCGGGATATTACGGTCTCTATGAGAACCAGTTGATAGACACGGACTTTCTTGTTGAGCGTCTCGACAAAGAAGCATCTCCCGTTGTACGGCGAACCATCATCTGGCTTCTCGGTTTTTCAAAAGATGAAAAAAACGCCCTTGAGTCCCTTGCGGGGGCCTACAGCAGCGGGAATCCCCTCATTCGCGAAGAAGTCCTTCGCTCTATGAAACGTATCGATTCGGACTATTATGCTGAATTTTTAAAGAAAGGATCGGGGGGGAAGAAAGGGGTATCGAACCGATAGTTTTTTTCTTGTCAAATAAGCAGTCCGCTGTAACAAGACCAGTATAGATCAAGCAGGGGTATACACCATGGATATTCAGAAATATGTAGAAGAAATTTGTCGACAGACCAGGGAAGCGGTACCGGTCATCGCCAATATGCCGACAGCCGATAAAAATAACCTTTTGATGAAGCTTGCTGCCGAGATGAGAAAGAAGGCGCCTTACCTGATCTCTGAAAATGAAAAGGATCTGGCTGCAGCCCGGGAATCAGGCCTGTCAGGGGCAATGATTGACCGCCTTGCACTGAACAGTGAACGGATTGACGGAATGGCCCGTTCGATTGAAGAAATTGCCGCTCTTGAAGATCCTGTGGGGCGTGTTGAAAACATGAAGACCCGTCCCTCGGGTATACGGGTCGGCCAGATGCGCATTCCCCTCGGAGTAGCGGCGGTCATCTATGAGGCCCGTCCCAATGTTACGACGGACATTGCCGCCCTCTGTATCAAGTCGGGAAACGCCTCAATCCTTCGGGGCGGCAGGGAATCTATCAATTCTAATATTGCCCTCTATGAACTGGTGTCTGAAACCCTTACTGATTCCGGGTATCCTGCCGGCATTGTTACGCTGATAACACGAACAGAGCGCGAACTGGTGCCGGTTCTTTTAAAGCAGAATAAATATATTGATGTGGTAATACCCCGGGGAGGCGAGGGACTGATCAGGCGGGTAACCGAAGAATCGACAATTCCTGTTATCAAGCATGACAAGGGGCTCTGTCATACTTTTGTTGATGCTACTGCCGAAGAGGATATGGCAAACAGTATCGCTGTAAACGCGAAGGTGCATCGTCCCGGTGTCTGCAACGCCATGGAATGTCTGCTGATACACCAGGACTATCCTCATAAAGAATCTCTTCTCACGGCCATGATTGATCAGAAGGTAGAGCTGAGGGGGTGTCCCGAAACAGTAAAGATACTCCCGGATATAATTGTTCCCGCAAAGGAAGAAGATTTTGATACCGAGTATCTTGATCTTAAATGCTCTGTCAGGGTGGTTGATTCTATTGACGACGCGATTGTACACATCCACCGCCATGGCTCTGAGCATTCAGAATGTATTGTTACCTCGGATTATTTTATGGCGGATCGTTTTTTGAAGGAAGTTGATTCCTCAGCGGTTTTTGTGAATTCATCGACCCGGTTTCATGACGGCGGTGAGTTTGGTCTCGGCGCTGAAGTCGGTATATCTACTGAAAAGCTTCATGCCCGGGGCGCAATGGGTGTTGAAGGATTGACAACTCTGAAGTATATCATATACGGCAGGGGGGAGATCAGGTAATTTGTGAAAACCGGTATTTTTGGGGGCACCTTCAATCCAATACATAATGGTCATATCTTTAATGCCCGTTTTATTAAAGATGAGTTTAATCTTGACCGTATTCTGTTTATTCCCACCGGGGAGCCGGTGCATAAAAAGCTGGCGGGAAATGTAACCGGTGAGTTACGCTGTGAAATGGTTTCTCTCGCCATTACCGACCAGGAAGGCTTTGAGGTTTCAAGAATAGAGCTTGACCGCCCTGAGCCTTCGTATACTGCTATAACCATCAGGGAACTTTCTGAAAAATTTCCCGAAGATGATTTTTATCTTATTATCGGGGCCGATTCTTTTAATGAGCTTGACAGCTGGAGGGAATACGAATTTATCATTAATTCAGTCCCTGTAATTGTCATGAAACGTCCCGGTGACCCTGAACTGAAAGAAAGCGTTACCCGGGGGATTGCAAAACTGCTGGCATCCGGTAATCGGAATATCGATATCAGTTCTTCAATGGTAAGAGACCGCGTCGCGCGGGGATTGCCGGTGGACAGTCTTCTTCCCGGGGCTGTGAATGAATTTATAAAATCAAAGAGGTTGTATCTGTCGTGAAGAAAAAACTCGCGATTCTTGCAGTTGCGGCTGCCTGTATCATTCTGATTATTTTCAGTATCAATTCTTATATGAAGAAAACCCGAAATGCCGTGGAAAACCTTGCCCGGGAGAAAAAGCTGGTTAATGTTCTCATTGCCGGTAGTAATAAATACCGGGAACGGCGGCACTCCTTCTTCTGCGTTCTCAGTATCAATCCGGACAACAATAATATCGGTATTACCTTTATTCCCCCCAATTTCAGGGTATATCTTGATGAGTCCCGTGAAGATCCGGTTGCAATCAGTGAGGTAGATTTTATCTATTTTGACCGTCTTCGACGTTCTCTTCTCCATGACCTGAAACTGAATATTCCGTTTTATGTTGAACTGTATACTAGTGATGTACATCGTATCACCGACCTTATCGAGGGGCTCGATATCTTCATGCTTGATCAGATGAAGGGCAAAGAATCTGTGAAATTCGGCTCTAACTATCTCGACGGCAAAAAGGTGATGAGATATATCAACAACGTTGAGAATGGATCGATTTATCTGAAATTTGACCGTATCGAGGATATTTTTCTTTCCCTGTATCATAACAGGCATAAAAAACAGAATCTTATCACTTTTGAGTTTATTTCAGAACTTCTTTCTTCTATAAAAACCAGTCTTCTTCCCCAGGAAGTAATGACGATGACGGGCTATTTTTTAAAGGAAGGGAGTTTGTTTTCAATCATGCTGCCAGGGGCTTTTAATGGCGGTTTTTATACCATTGACAATGTCTCACATAAAATTTATGAAAGTGAGTTTCTTCAGCATTTGATAATGAACAAGGAAGGAGAAACGGCGGTAAAGGTTAAGATTCTCAACGGGACATCTGTACCGGGACTGGCCCGAAAGATGAGAAATAAATATAACCGTGAAGGATTGTCGGTAGTAGAGTTCGGAACTTCTCCTTTTCCCCCAATGAAAAAATCGGTTATTATTGCCCGCAAGAGTTCAACCGGCGCGGTTAAAAAGGTTTCAGAGCTTACGGGAATAGATAATATTCACTATATTATCGATAACACCCTTCTGCACAATGTACTGATAATTATCGGAGAGGATCTTGCTCAATGAAAAAGTCTTTAAGTGATAGTGAAATGATGGAAATACTTGGAGAATCCTATGCGGTTCTCGAAGAGAAAAAAGCTCTCGAGACAGTGGTTATGGATTTGAGCCGGGTGAACAGTTATTTTGAATACTTCATTATTGCTACCGGAAGCTCTATGGTTCACTGTAAGTCTCTTGCCCGGGATCTGCGTAAATATTTTACCGCAAAGGGGCTGAAAGAGGGAATGAAACCTGATATGAATTCAGGCTGGATAATTCTTGATTACAATGGCATCATCGTTCATGTTTTTACTGAAGAGCTGCGTGAATATTACCAGCTCGAAAAGCTGTGGGCCGACGCGGAAAGAATCGAATTCGAAGAAGTCTAAACTTCCTTAAAAAAAACTTGACCAGCAGGGGCTTTGTATTAAACAAAGCCTTTTTCAGTTAAGGTTATCTGACGGGGAGGAGCGCCTGTGGACAGGATTGTGACCCTTGTACTGGCTTCAGTCAAAGAAATAATGAAGGCCCAGAGAGAATTGTACGGACGCGGGATTGCCATGAGAATTGTGCCCATGCCTGATGATATTTCCCATGACTGCGGTGTGGTTATTCAGGCCCGGGAGGAAGACATCTCAGTTATTTCAGAAATCCTGACTGACGCGGCATTATCTGATTTTAAAATATACAAAAAAGAGCAGGGGGGCTTCCGCTGTCTTTATGAGGCCCCGGAATCGATGCTGTAAAATATGCTTGCAATAATGTGTGTCATGTGGGTACAATTTGAAGAGGCTTTGCAGGCAGCAGTGAATCGGGACAGTTGATAAAATAAAGTATCGGGATCTTATTTAGAAAGATGGCATGCCTGTTATGCGGGATCCTGACTTAAGAAATTTTACATATTACAATATAAAAGTAAGGAGAATATTATGACAGTTATTACCGATGTACGTGCACGGGAAGTACTGGATTCACGGGGCAACCCGACAGTAGAGGTAGACGTAGAGCTTTCTTCCGGTTTCAGGGGAAGAGCAATGGTTCCTTCCGGCGCTTCAACGGGAGTACATGAGGCTGTTGAATTAAGAGACGGCGATAAAAACCGGTACCTTGGCAAAGGCGTGCTCAATGCAGTGGCTAATGTTAATGAAAAGATTGCCGGTTCAATTATGGATATGGATGCCCTTAACCAGGTTGAGCTGGATAATGTTTTGATCGAACTTGATGGAACACCAAACAAGTCAAAGCTCGGTGCAAACGCGATACTTGCAGTCTCCCTTGCCTGTGCAAAGGCAGCTGCAGAAACCCTTGATATCCCTCTCTATCGATATATCGGCGGGGTAAATGCCTGTGAACTTCCTGTTCCCATGATGAATATTATCAATGGCGGATCCCATGCTGATTCCAGTGTAGACTGCCAGGAGTATATGGTAATGCCCGTTGGTGCAGCCAGCTTCAGGGAAGGCCTGAGAATGGGTGCTGAAACCTTTCATGCCCTGAAGTCAGTTCTTAAGGGAAAGGGCTATAATACAGCTGTTGGTGATGAGGGTGGTTTTGCTCCCAACTGTAAGTCCAATGAAGAACCCCTTGAACTTATCATGGAAGCTATCGGTAAAGCGGGCTTTAAAGGCGGCGAAGATATCATGATTGCCATGGACCCGGCGGCAAGTGAATTTTATGATAAAAATAAAAAGAAATATGTTTTCTCAAAGAGTGACGGCAGTGAACTGGACAGCGCACAGATGGTTGACTTCTGGGAAAAGCTTGTAAATGACTATCCTATTATTTCAATTGAAGACGGACTCGATGAAGATGACTGGGACGGCTTTAAGCTTATGACTGAACGCCTTGGTAAAAAAATACAGCTTGTTGGTGATGACCTTTTTGTAACCAATACTGAAAGACTGAAGAAGGGAATTGATCTCGGTATTGCCAATTCAATCCTCATTAAGCTGAACCAGATAGGAACTCTTACTGAAACCCTTCAGGCAATTGAAATGGCCAAGCGTGCCGGTTACACTGCAGTCGTGTCACACCGTTCCGGAGAAACTGAAGATACCACTATTGCAGACCTGGTAGTGGCAACTAACGCGGGACAGATTAAAACCGGTTCTGCTTCTCGAACTGACCGTATCGCAAAGTACAACCAGCTCCTGAGAATAGAAGAAGAACTTGGTGCAGTCGCGACCTTTAGAGGCAAAGGAGTTTTCTATAACCTTGCATAGAAACAGGTATCTGATAGCTTTTTTGCTGGTTCTGCTGCTTTCCAGTGTGTATGTATTCGTCTTCAGTAAAAGTGGACTACTGGAGCGATACATGCTGGAAAGCAGGGAAACGGAACTTCTTAAAAAAAATGAAGCTTTAAAAAAAGAAAACCACAGTCTGAGGAAAAGGCTTGATTCTCTCGCCTCGGGCAGTGTCGACCAAAAGGATTTTTCCACCTATGGTGCCCTGAAGCCCGGTTCTAAAGTGGCTATTGTCAAAGGCATCAATGATGCCCGCACCCCTGATATAGAACCCCTGGATTACGAAGCAAAGGAGCTTCCCCTTACTCATATGCGGATTATATGGGTTGTTGTTTCCCTGCTGGTACTCTTTCTTTATTTTAATAGAATATACCGAACCGTGGAAACTTCCGACGATGTACTTTAACATAGATTATTCTGAAAAAGATATCGCTGTTCTCGCCTGGCAGTTAAAAAATAAAAATATATTTATTGAGTCTGTTGTCAGCCGATGCCCCTGGGGATATCCGAAGGTTGTACTCCTTTCTCCACTTCCTCAAAAGAATGAAAAGAAGGGGAATAAACTGAATTTTATTGCTATTTCCACGCCACTCTGGTTGACATGTCCATTTCTAAATGATAAAATTCACAAATTGGAAGATCAGGGTTATGTTAAGAAAATTGAAGGCTTAATTCAGGGGGAAACAGGGCACCTTGAGGAAATGAAAAAGGCTCACGTTCACTATGCTTTTTTACGGAAAAAGTCATACCTGCAATTTATTGGTGAACAGGAAACAATAGAGCCTAACTGTAAAATAATGAGCAGTGGAGTTGGTGGAATAAGGACATTTGATACGGTAAAGTGTCTTCATCTTCACTATGCCCATTTTACTCTGTACCAGGAAAACAGTGTTGGGAGAATAACATCGATTATTCTGGGAAACGATACTCACTGCAGGGAGGAAATTTGCAGGAATGCCATCCGTGAAGAATGAAATAATTCCTATCAAAAAGACCAGGAAAGACGGCTCTCTTGAAAGGGAAGTTGTCTGCAGGGTGGTTGATAATTTGAAAGAGGGGAGCATTATTGTTCTTCCTGTTGATTCTGTTTTTGGTATACTCGCTGTTGCCAAAAACGGCAATGAAAAGAAAATGGTGAAGGTCTTCGGAGAAAGGGGCGACAATGTAGTTCGCCTTATCAATTCATTCAAAATGCTCGATGAGCTCGCCAGCTATGATAAGACCGAATTTGATTTTCTGCACCGGGTCTGGCCGGGAGAGGTTGTGGTACGGCTCCGGAGCAAACTGGGGCGAAACGGCTCAAGGATAATCCCGGTCCGTTTTCCCAAGAACAAGTTTATACAGGATATTATTAGCCAGGTTGATCAGCCCCTGCTTTTCGGCGCGGGAATTCACTTCAGAAAGAAACGTGGACTTCGCATTAAGGATATTTACCGGAAGTACCAGAAGGCTGATATGATTATCCTTGTGGAAGAATTCTGTAAAAAGCATCCCTTCCCAACCATAATCGATGTTACTGAAGGGGCTCTTAATATTATTGATGAAGGAAGAATTTCTGCAGATGAAATAAAATCTCTCTACTTCCTCTAAAGGCTAAAATGGTTCCCTCAACTTTTCAAGATGTTTGTGCTGCTTTTCTTTGTTTCCCTTCTCTTTATTACCTCCCTGGTAACTTTTAACTTGCAGAGATAGACAAAATACATTACATGGTATATATATTCAGAGAGAAAATCTATTATGCTGCAGTGAACCCGTTAAAGGCATGAGAAAGTATACCGGCTACACATTAACCCTGACCGTACTCCTGGTCACGTTTACTCTTCCCCTCTTTTCCTTTGGGAAGAATAAGGTCAATTACGAGGTCTTTGACTGGAAGATTCTCAATACAATTCATTGTAGCATATACTACCCCGATGGCATGGAAGAACTGGCTATGGAGGCCGCGAAAATTGCAGAAGAAGCCTGTGTGCATATTGGTGATTACCTCAATCATGAATTAACCGATGTGATTCCTGTAATGCTTTATCCATCCCATGTAGCTTTTCAAAATAATAACATAATGCCCTACCTGATCGGAGAATCAACCGGTGGTTTTACCGAATCGATGAAGAACCGGGTTGTTGTTCCCTTTACCGGATCTTATGTTGAACTTCGTCATGTCCTGACCCATGAGCTTGTACACGCCTTTCAGTTTAATATACTTTTTGCTGATACATCCGGTGAGTTGATGGGAAGATTCGGTATCGGTCGAATTCCTCTCTGGGTTGTCGAGGGTATGGCTGAGTATCTGTCTATTGGATATGATGATACGGCAGATATGGTGATGAGGGATATACTTTTCAACGAAAAGTATGCGACACTTCAGGATCTTACCAGGCTGTATATCCGGTCTCCTTATCTTCTCTACAAGCAGGGACAGGCTTTTTATTATTACCTGGAAAAAGAATATGGGAAAAAGGCCATTGGGGAATTTTTCAGGGATGTAAGAGATCTTAATGATTTAAATGGAGCCTTGAAATCGGTAACAGGCAAAGATATTGAGGATGTTAATAAGGAGTGGATACGTTTTTTTAAAAAAAGATATTACCCGCTTGTGGCACGGAAAAATTATGAAGATGAAGAGGCCCGTCAGCTGACTCATCACATGAAAACCTACTCGGGAGTTAATACTGCTCCCGCTGTTTCCCCTGACGGCAAGTATATTGCCTATCTAACCGATAAAAATATTTATCCCAGTATTGTCATTAGAAAGGCAAATGAGAGAAAGGACAAAAAAGACAAGAAGGTCAGAGTAGTTCTCAAGGGAGCAACCTCTTCAGGTTTTGTCGGAATGCATCTGATGGATAATAAACTTTCCTGGAGCAGCAGCGGAAAAGAACTGCTTTTTGTTGCCCAGGGGGGCGGCCGTGATATTATCTATGTAATTCACCCGGTAAAGGGTAAAATTATAGAGAAAATATATCTTCCTTTGCGGGCTGTCAAATACCCATCCCTCTCTCTGGATGCCCGGCAGGTTGTCTTTACTGGAGTCTCCGGAGGATATCCGGATGTATATCTCTATGATCGAAAGAAAAAAAATCTTAAAAAGATTACCGATGACAAGTATATGGAAAAGAATCCATCTATTTCTCCGGATAACAGGAGTGTTCTTTTTTCATCTAACCGCAATGGTCAATCAGATCCGCTTAAAGGTGATTTTAATATTTACCAGTATGATCTGATAGATAAAAAAACTACTGTTCTTGTAAGCGGCAAAGGAGATGATATTCAGGGAGAATTGAACCGAAAAGGGGATAAACTTCTGTATGTTTCTAATCGTTCGGGTATTTATAATGTATATATTCATGATTTGAAAAAGAATACTTCTAAAAAGGTTACTGATGTCCTCTCCGGGGTATTCTCGCCGCGCTGGTTTCCCGATGAAAACAGGATTGCCATGGTTGCCTATCAGAATCTCGGTTATGATATTATGGTCAAACATTTGCGGGGCAGCAAGCGCTATGAGGAAACTGAAAACCAGGAAATTATTAAAAAGGATGTCATCTACAATCCAACATATTATGATTTTAGAAAAACAATTCTGAGCGATTATTCTCCGGGACTTTCAAGTGATGTTTTTCTTCTTATGCTTACGGGAACCTTGAATTACGGCTTTGCCGGTATTGTTCAGGTAGCCTTTTCTGATGACATGGGAGACCACCGGCTTGTTCTTACGGGTAATTTTATCAGGCAGGATAAGAACAATGATCTTAACTTCGACGCGGCTTACTATTACCTGAAGCATCGCGTTGATATAGGCATAGGTGCCTTTAGTCAGACTAACCCCTTTCTGATATATTCTATCGGTGATATCAATGACCTGATTCATAACGCGAACCTTGGAACTGTCTACTTGAATCACTATGGCGGCTATATTATTGGCAGGTATCCCTTTCACCGTTTTTTCAGGCTCGAAGGGAAAATGACAATCTCCCGGTATGAACACGATTATTCTTTATATGATTCACGATCCGATGTTTTTGCTAATCTCAACCAGTTCGCTGTCGGCCTTAGTTATGACAATGTTCTCTGGGGGCGCATGTCACCTGTAGACGGCTTCAGGGGAGGGGTCAGTTTTGAGCAGGCTGTAAATGTAACCGGGCAGGATTTTAATTTTTCAAGTGTTGATGTAGACCTGAGACGGTATTTTCTTATTAATAAGCGATATGTCTTTGCTTTCAGGGGAATGTTTGGTTCTGTTTTCGGTAAAGATGCAGAGTATTTTAAGTATTACCTGGGTGGTTTTAATACCCTGCGCGGCCATCCTTTCCTTGGGTATTCAGGAAAATATATGTATCTGCTCAATGCGGAGTTTAGATTTACAGCTGTTGAGGGGATTAAGCTTGGATGGCCTCTTTTTCTTGGAATAGGCCGAATTGGCGGAGTCCTCTTTGTGGACATGGGTTCAGCCTGGGATGGAAAATATAATTTTGTCAATAAAAGTACCGGCACGTTTGACGATTTTAAAATGGATATGGGATTCGGTTTTCGCCTGGCACTCTTCCCTATTATAGTTTTAAAACTTGACTTCGCCTGGCCTTTTTATAGAAAGTCATTTGGAAATATGGATATCATTTTCAGTCTTGGTTTTGAATATTAAAGGGCTGATAAAAAATCAGGGATTACTGGTATATTTTACCGGCTTTCAGACCGATGGAGAAATATACTCCAGGTATGGGGATAAATTAAATATCGGATACATCTAATGAAAAAAGAGACTAAAATAAGAAAAGGAACCAGTTCAAGAAAAACATCTGAGACTGATATTGCTGTGGAACTTGAACTTCTCAAGGCGGCAGAATCTATCATTGGTACCGGTGTTCCCTTTTTTGACCATATGCTTTCCGCCATGGCCCGTCATGGACGGCTTAAACTTAACTTGAAATGTGTCGGTGATGTTGAAATAGATGATCATCACTCTGTGGAAGATACGGGGATTTGCCTTGGTGAGGCTTTGAAAGAGGCTCTTGGCGAAAAGAGGGGAATTCATCGTTTCGGTGAAGCCTCAGCTCCCATGGATGATGCCCTGGCAACGGTTTCCCTTGATCTTTCGGGGCGGGCATTCTTTAAATATACGGGTCCGCCCATGCAGGGGCAGGTGGGCAAATATTCAGAAGAATTAACAATAGAGTTTCTTCGCGCTTTTGCTGACAATGGAGGCATAAATCTCCATGTTCAGGTCACCTGCGGGGATAACAGGCACCATATACATGAAGCGGTCTTTAAGGCCCTCGGACTGGCACTGAGAAGGGCTGTTGAAATTGATCCACTTCTTGAGGGAGTTGTCCCCTCTACAAAGGGAACAATTTCATGATTACTGTAATTGATTACGGAATGGGTAATCTGCGCTCTGTCGTGAAGGCCATCGAACTCTATACTGATGAGGTTCAGGTCAGCAGTGACCCTTCTTCAATATCGAAAACCGATGCACTGATTATGCCGGGAGACGGGGCCTTCGCCATGGCAATGGAAAATCTCAAGTCTATGGGATGGATTGAGCCCCTTAAAGAATTTATTGCCGCTGATGGATATTTTTTCGGCATCTGTCTTGGCTACCAGCTGCTTTTTTCTTCCAGTGAAGAATTCGGTGAGACCCGGGGCCTCGATATTATTCCCGGGAAGGTAATCCGTTTTCCTGAAGCAGATCTTAAGGTGCCTCATATGGGCTGGAACTCCGTAACCTTCAAGGGAGAGTCGCCTTTTCTTGAGGGGGTTCCCCAGGAGAGCTATTTCTATTTTATTCACTCATACCACCCGGTTGCCGATGATCCGTCATGGGTCCTGGGTGAAACAACCTACAGTGAGACATTTCCCTGTATTGTCGGGCGAAAGAATTGTATCGCGACACAGTTCCATCCTGAAAAAAGTCATCGTTTTGGACTGAAAATAGTTGAAAATTTTGTGAGGGCAGTATGTTAATAATACCAGCCATTGATATAAAAGAAGGCAAGTGTGTACGTCTACTTCAGGGAGATCCGGACAGAAAGACTGTCTATTCGGATGATCCGGTAGGGCAGGCGAAGAAATTTGAAGACCTGGGGGCGCAGCTGATTCATGTTGTTGACCTTGACGGTGCCTTTGACGGCCGTCCCGTGAATGGTGAACTTGTCATGTCTATCGCTCAAAGCGTGAATGTGCCCATTGAGATTGGAGGGGGCATCCGTAATGCCGATACTGTTAAGGTTTATCTTGACGCGGGGATTCGTCGTATTATAATAGGTTCTGCGATTCTTGAAAAGGAATTTGAGGATATTATTGCCGCGAGTCCCGAATGTATTATTGCGGGAATTGATGCCCGTGATTCAATGGTAGCCACGCAGGGCTGGAAAGAAGTAACACGGGTTAAGGCAGTAGACCTGGTTGACCAGGTGATGCAGAAGGGAATAAGAGAAATTATATATACAGATATTGCAACAGACGGTATGCTCAGCGGTCCGAATATTGCGGCTTATGAGTCTCTACTGGGACAGTTTCCCGGTTTAAAGCTCACTGCCTCAGGGGGAGTTTCTTCTGTAGAAGATTTGAAGAATCTTCAGAAGCTGGAAAAAGACGGTCTGACCGGAGCGATAGTCGGCAAAGCAATTTATGATGGGCGTATTGAACTGAAGGAGGCGCTTGACGCCGTCTCCTGAAAGAGAGTATCGGGGGGCACGATGGACATTGACATTACATGGCCAGTTGAAATTGAGCAGTATGAAAGAAAGATTTTTGATTTAAAGCAGCTTATTGAAATCAGCAAAGGCCTTAATTCAACTCTTGACTATAACACGCTGATTGAAAGTATTCTACTCACCTGCATGGGACAGATGCAGCTGCTCAAGGCGGGCATTTTTCTTAAAAAAGGCCTCAACTCTGATAGCTTCAGTCTTCACCGCAACTACAAGGGCTTTGAAGTTGATCACTCGCGGGAATATGATATTCCTGCCCACTCACGATTGATCTCCTTTCTTGAGGATTCAGCATTCTGTTATTCCCTTGAGGAACTGCAGGAGTATATTTCCGGAGAGAGGGGAGGGGAAGTTTTCAGGCTCCTTGATCCTTCACTTATCGTACCACTCATGAGCAGGGGAGAGGCAAAGGGTGTCATTATTCTTGGAGAGCGTATCAATCAGGGGCATTTCAATGAGAATGAAAAAGAATACCTGATGAATATCGCCTCTCTTGCGGGTATTGCCATCAATAACGCCCGTCTCTATGAAATGGCCACAACGGACATGATGACCCACCTGAAAATTCATCACTATTTTCATGCCGCCCTTGATGAAGAATTTAACCGTGCCCTTCATTTTGACCGTCCCCTTGCCTTGATTATGGCTGACCTGGACCACTTTAAGAATGTAAATGACACTTACGGCCACATGGCCGGAGATGCAGTGCTTATACGTGTTGCCCAGATTATCAAGGAAAACATCAGGCTTATGGATGTAGCGGCCCGTTATGGGGGGGAAGAATTTGCCGTTATTCTTCCTAAAACTGATATGACCGATGCGCTTATTGTTGCAGAGAGGATCAGGGAAAATATTGCCGATGAAATCTTCCATCATGAGGATAAGTCCATTAAGATTACTATTTCTCTGGGGATCTCAGTTCTTGATCCAGATCGGGATAATGGCAAAACTGACCTGATTGAACGAACGGACAAAGCTCTTTATATGTCCAAAGACGGGGGAAGAAACCTGGTTTCTTTTTTATAGTGGTGATTTTTTCCCCGGAAGAGTAACTTTCAGGATTATGTCGCATTTTCTTCCTTATCCAATAGATTTTGCTCTTAATTTTCTTGACAGAAATTGCTATAAGATACTATATGACTTTCTATTGTTCGGGCCCATAGCTCAGTTGGTTAGAGCGGCTGACTCATAATCAGTAGGTCCGGGGTTCGAGTCCCTGTGGGCCCACATAATGTGGAGCAAAGCTCTTTATTTTTATTAAAGGAAAATAGAAGGAAGTAACAATGTACGCGATTATTGAAATAGGCGGAAAACAGTATAAAGTTGAGAAAGACAAAGAAGTCTTTGTTGATAAACTTGACCGCGAAGAAAACCAGGAATTTGATATTGACACAGTACTTCTCTATGCAGATGGAGAAGATGTCAAGGTCGGGCAGCCCTATTGCGGCGTTAAAGTGAAGGCTCAGTATCTTGGAAATGTGAAGGGCGAAAAAGTCCGCGGTATTAAGTTCAAAAAGAGAAAGGGATACCAGCGAACCCTCGGGCATCGTCAGGTATATTCTCAGTTGATGATTAAGGACTTTGTCGTCGCTTAAACAGGAATGACCTGTGATCAGAATCAACGTTGAATCTGATCATTTTCCTGAACAGAAAAACGGGGCCCTGCCGGGGAATTGTATCCTCGAAATCAGCGGCCATTCCGGAATTGATGTAAAGGGAAAAGACATTCTCTGCGCGGCAGTTTCAGTGTTGGGGCAGACCTTTGTGGTTTCTGTTTCGGCCCTGGAAGGGATTGAGCAATCCGTGGCGCAGCATGACGGATTTCTTAAGTCGACAGTCGTATCGGATAAAGCATCGGGAGAATCCAGGGTAGCCCTTCGGAACTATCTCGATTTTTTAATACGTGGAATAATTGAGCTGGAAAAGCAGTACCCTGAAGAGATTGCCTTTGTGGTAAATCTACCGGGCACTGCTGAATAAAGGAGAGAAGCATGGCACATAAGAAAGGTGGCGGTTCAACCAGAAACGGACGTGATTCCAATGCCAAACGTCTTGGTGTAAAACGTTATGGCGGCCAGGAAGTATCAGGCGGAACTATTATTGTTCGTCAGCGCGGCACAAAAATTCATCCCGGCAACAATGTAGGCCGTGGTAGTGATGATACGCTTTTTGCCAAAATTGACGGTGTTGTTACTTTCGAGCGGTATGATAAAAAAAGAAAGAAGGTTTCTGTATATCCCGTTTCTTAAGTAAAGACTGCATAAATAATTTTAAATAATTATTAGAAATCGCGTGCGGGAAATCTGTACGCGATTTTTGTATATTGATAAGAGAAGAGGAAGTCACAGCAGCAAAACCATATAATGGCAAAATTTACCGATACTATAACTATCCGAATCAAGGCCGGGGACGGCGGCATGGGAGCCGTTTCTTTTCGACGGGAGAAGTATATCGCCAATGGCGGTCCCGACGGCGGAGACGGGGGAAAGGGCGGCAGTGTCTATATTGAGGCTGACCGGCGTTATTATAATCTTTCTCATTTTTATAAAGACCGACTCTACAAGGCAAAAAGGGGAGTGCAGGGTTCAGGCCGAAACCGTCACGGAGCTGACGGCGAAGACCTGGTCATACTGGTGCCTCCCGGAACCCAGGTGACAGATTCAGTAACCGGTGATGTCATTGTGGATCTTGTTGAAGAAGAGAAGCGAAGCCTCATTGCCGAAGGGGGCATCGGGGGAAAGGGGAATGCCTTTTTTAAAAGTTCAACCAACCAGGCTCCCCGTATGGCTCAGGAGGGAATGCCGGGTGATGAACTTGAAGTAATTCTTAACCTGAAGCTTATTGCTGATATCGGTCTTGTGGGGCTTCCTAACGCGGGGAAGTCTACTCTCCTGTCGAAGCTGACAAATGCTAAACCGAAAATTGCCGATTACCCCTTTACTACTCTTATCCCGAACCTGGGAGTAGTCCATAGTTCAAAAAAGGAATTCCTCATTGCAGATATTCCCGGTATCATTGAAGGGGCTCACCGGGGCCATGGCCTTGGCCTTTCGTTTCTTCAGCACATAGAACGGGTTAAGGTACTGCTTTTTCTTCTTGACGCGACTGAAGAAGAGCTTCCTTATACTCTTAACCTGCTGCGGGCCGAACTCAATGCATATAATGCTGAGCTGGTTAACCGACCGTGCCTTGTGCTTTTGTCAAAGATGGACCTTGTCACTGAAGAAGAGCTTGTTGGAAAACTTGAATTGCTTTCTGGTGAAACAGTTCTTCCCGTTTCATCAGTTACTGAAGAAAATCTTGATAAACTAACAACGCAGCTGGAAAAACTACTGGAAAAGGCAAATGCCCAGGAAGGAACTGGTTAACAGTGTCAAGCGTGTCGTTGTAAAGATCGGCACAACTTCTCTTACTGAAAATAGCGAGATATCATCTGAAAAGGTATCCCGCTTTGTCAGGCAGGTCTGCGATATACTGAAAGAGGGCTACCAGGTAGTCATCGTGTCTTCAGGAGCGGTTACCGCTGGTGCCGGCACATTTGGCAGAGGCCGGGAGCAGCTTTCAATCCCCCAGAAGCAGGCCCTTGCGGCTGTCGGGCAGACCCTTCTGATAAATGAATATCAAAAGCATTTTTCCCGCCACGGATATACTGTCGGACAGATTCTTCTTACCGAAGATGATGTAAAACACCGGCGCCGTTTTCTCAATGCCCGGCATACCATGGAAACTCTCCTCGATATGGGGGTTGTTCCTGTTGTGAATGAAAATGATACTGTTGTCGTAAAGGAAATCAAGTTTGGAGATAATGATACACTTTCCGCCCATATAACCAGTCTCATTTCCGCTGACCTGCTTATTCTGCTCTCCGATGTTGATGGCTTTTTCATGGATCTCAATGACCCTGAACCGGTAGAATTGATAAGCCGCATTAATGATACAATTATTGAGAGGGCCGGGGGCAGGGGAACCAGCCACGGTACCGGTGGAATGGCTACAAAGATCAGAGCAGCCGAATTGATAATTCGTTTTGGCGAAAAAATGGTGATAGCCAACGCTTCGGCTCCAGACGTGTTAAAAAAAATACTGAAGGGAGAACGGGTCGGAACCATGTTTTCCGGCAGTCAAAAGCGTCTTTCGAGTAGAAAAAAATGGGTTGCCCTTAAAAAGCCGAAGGGAAGTATATTTCTTGATGATGGAGCTGTCGCCGCTATCAGGGAAAGGAAGAAATCTCTCCTCGCGACAGGTATCACTGAATTGACGGGAACCTTTGATATGGGTGCTGTTATCGAGCTCTTTGATTCAAAGGGGCTTGCGGTGGGAAAAGGGATCGTAAATTATAACAGTGTTGAACTTGAGCAGATTCTCGGAAAGAACTCGAAGGAAATTAAAAAGATACTGCAGGGAACATTTTTTGATGAAGTAATCAATCGTGATGATTTGATCATGTACTGATTGCAGCCCGGTTGTTGTATTTTTTCCACATCGCCCCTCAAAATTCCTTCAAGTATATAAGGTATGCAGTTTATGAAGGCACAAATTTCATTTTTTATATTATTCGTTATTACGGCCCTGCTTGTCGGGGTTTCTTCTCCTCTTGGAGCCGCTGAAGTCTCCACAGTGAGGCAGGCTGAACAGGTAGAGACTCCTTCCTCAATGGGGTATTACCTTCGGGGGATTATCCCCGGCTGGGGCCAATACTATGCGGGGTATAAGCAGAAAGGAATTATTTTTTTAGGAAGTTTCGGTCTTTCCGGCGGTCTCTTTACCTGGTCACTTTTTTATATGACGGGTAAAAAACAGGCATACAATGATCTTGGCTACTTGACTGATCAGGCGGTCTTTGATAAGAAATGGAAGGAGTACCGGCAGGCGGGCATTATCGCCCTTGTTTTTGGTCTTGTTTTCGGGGCGGTTTATACAGCAAGCTGGGTTGACCTTATCTTTTTTTCTGATTATACTGGTAAGACGAAAGGAAGAACAAAAGTGAAGCATGCAGTTCATTTTGAAGGCTACCAGGAGGTATCCCGGCTCCCGTATCATGACGCCCGGTACGGCATCAAACTGGTATATACTTTTTAGCATGAGGAATAATTATTTGAATCGAAAACCAGGTGCATCATATACTGTCTTTATTTTCTTTCTTTTTATAATCCTGTCAGTCACCTCGGGCTGTTACCTTGATGATCGGGACAATGTATTTGATGAAAGATCAAATAATTACTATAAAGTTGATTATGTGGCAAAGGAGACCGCCTGGACCTTTATGGTTTTTGCCGGTGCTGACAACAACCTTGAGCAGGATATTCTTCTTGATATTAATGAAATGCAGCAGGGCATGAAGAATGTTGAGGGTATTAATCTCATTGTTTTTATTGATCGTAGTTCCGGGTTCTCCAGTGATTCACAGATACTGGGAGAGAACTTTTCCGGTGGCAAAATCTTTAGAGTAACGGGCAGCAAAATCTATGAGCTTTATGGGGGGGATGACATTCTCCCTGAATGCCGTCCTGATAATTTTTTTGATGCCAACAGTGGAAGCGCCGTGCTGCTGCAGAAATTTATTCAATTTTCAAAAGAAAACTACCCGGCAGATAAGTATGCCCTTGTTCTTTCCAGCCACGGCGGCGGGGCGGCGAAACGAAGTGTTTTACCAGTACTGGAAAAATCTACTGACGGAAGCAGCACAAGGGATGTCAGTGTAGATGATACATCGGGAGACCGCATATATACGGCTGAAATTACTGATGACCTTACATCTGCTGAAAGTGTTGACCTTCTCGGCTATGACGCCTGTCTCATGGGTTCTGTTGAAGTAGCCTACCAGTACCGTCCCGGCAATGGAAGCTTTAGTGCCGATTTTATGGTTGCCTCTCCCGCCAGTGAGTGGTCCCTGGGATGGAATTACACCACAATATTTCAGAGGTTTGCCGGCACGGGTGTTAATGTCAATGAAACCAATGATGTAATCGAAGATCAGGGAACAAATGAGCAGTATTTTGATGTCTCATCAATGACCGCCCGGCAATTCGGGAGTGTTATCGTCGAAGAGTTCTATGACCAGTTTACCCCCTATCGGGGCAATTATTCCGCCTGGGACCAGTCAGAGACCATGAGCTGCTATGACCTGTCAAAAGTAGCAGCGGTAAAGACAGCGGTTGAAAACCTGGTAACGGCTATTGACCCTGATACTGATGAGACGGGTATTTCCGGTCTCGGTATTAGTGGTACCACTTCCAATGTTATCTATTATTATGAATACTCTTCGTATATTCCCTACTTTCCTTTTCATGATCTTTATGATTTTGCTGCGGCCATTTCGAATGATACAGATGAAATATTTTCTGACGATTTATCCGATAAAGCGAACCTGCTTGAAACTGCAGTTGATGACATGATTCTCTATTCCTTTGGCGGTCTCGCCTATGATTCTATGTCCAATGTTGGTGGAGCATTCCAGAATGGACAGCACGGTGTACATATTTATTTTCCCCGTGATGTTGACTTTGAGACCTATGGGGCCTGGTATAATTCCATTGACATAGAAAATGATCTTGTCAGTGTATCCGGCTACGGAAAGCTTGCCTGGTGTATTGACGGTCAAAATACCGGTGTCGGGGTTATTGGCAACTGGTTTGAGCTTCTGGACTACTGGTATGACTCGCCAACCGATCCGGACTTTAACAACAATGGCTATACCCCGTAGCAGGTTAAATGGCCTTTTGTATCTGAGCCCCATGATGGCCCTCTCATAGCCCAGGGTTTAAACCCTGGGCTATGAGAGGGCCATCCCCCCAAAAATAATTGACAGCAGGCGGCGCGCCTGCTTCATTGAATCTCTTCCCTGTCGCTGGGATGACTTTTTGCAGCCTTCTGCCATCTGCGGCCCGGGGCTGAAAGCACTTTCAAGAAAAATAATTCATAAAGTAGAAGAGGTCCTTTATGCGCGTTTCAAAATATATACTTCCAACATTAAAAGAAGATCCCGCAGATGCTGTGGTATCCAGTCACCGTCTCATGGTTCGCGCCGGTCTGATTCGTAAAGAGTCTGCCGGTATGTATGTCTATCTTCCCCTCGGCTTAAGGGTGCTTCAGAAAATACAGGATATTGTGCGCGAAGAAATGAACCGCGCCGGGGCGCTTGAATTTCTTATGCCAGAACTGACAAATGCTGAACTGTGGAAGCAGTCGGGCCGTTATGATACCATGGGTCCTGAAATGATCCGTATAAAAGACCGCAACGGCCAGGAATACACCCTGGCGCCGACCCATGAAGAGGCCTTTACCAGTGTCGTTAATTCACTGATCTCATCATACCGCGATCTTCCCATGACGGTGTACCAGATGAATACCAAGTTTCGTGATGAAATTCGGCCCCGTTTTGGCGTTATCCGAAGTAAAGAATTTATCATGAAAGACGCCTACTCTTTTGATTTGGATGAAAAGGGGCTTGATGAATCGTACCAGGCCATGCGGGCTGCCTATCGAAGAATTTTTGACCGCTGCGGCCTGGCAACAATCCCTGTTGAGGCAGACACGGGGGCAATGGGGGGAAGTGGTTCTGAAGAGTTCATGGTCGCCTCTGAGGTGGGGGAAGAATACCTTCTGCTTTGTGACAAGTGCGGATACCGGGCCAACCAGGAGAAAGCTGAATACCGCCGTAAGTCAACTGAAGATTCTTCTGAAGACATGCAGGAACTATCTGAGGTGGATACACCGGAAGTGAAAAGTATTGAAGATCTGGCAGCGTTTTTTAAGTGTTCAGAAAAACTTTTCCTGAAGAGTATCATTTATCTTGCTGATGAAGAGGCGATAATGGTAGTAGTTCCCGGTGACCGTGAAGTAAATGAACATAAACTGAAAAATGCCCTGAATGCAGTAGAACTTGAACTCGCACCTGACGGGGTTGTCGAAGATGTAACAAAAGCTCCCGTGGGCTTTGCCGGCCCTGTAAATGATTTTAAACTTCGTACTCTTTGTGATATCTCGGTCAAGGATATGGCCAATGCCATTACCGGAGCCAATAAAAGAGATAAGCATTTTACCGGTGTCAATCCGGGGCGTGATTTTAAAATCGAAGAAATACATGATCTGACATCAGCTGAAGAGGGCGATGCCTGTTTCTCCTGTGGTGAGGCGATGTATGTCAAGAAGGGCATTGAGGTGGGACATATCTTTAAACTCGGCTACAAATATACCGAGGCAATGGATGTTTCAGTTCTCGATGAGAAAGGCAAGAGTGTTACTCCCGTTATGGGTTGCTACGGAATCGGTGTCAACCGGACCATGGCTGCCGCCGTGGAACAGCACCACGATGACCGGGGCATCATGTGGCCCAAGTCAATCGCTCCCTTTGATCTTCATCTTGTAGGACTGGCAAAGGGTGAGGAAGATATTGCGGTAGTTGATGAAATATATGAATCTCTTCTTGAAGCGGGCTGGGATGTTATTTATGACGACCGAAAGGCGAGCCCGGGATTTAAGTTTGCCGATGCCGATCTCATTGGTATTCCACTGCGGGTAACAGTCGGCAAGAGCTTTTTTAACGATGGAGACCTGGAAGTCAAGGTGAGGGGCGAAAGTGACTTCCGAAAAGTAAAACGGGCTGAGCTTTTTAAGGTGCTCGAAGAGCTTCGGGGGTAAAAAGGCATCGTAAGGCGTGAGTCCCGATGTCCCGTGAAATGAAGGCGCGAAAGCGCTTTCGCGCCTTCATTTCACGGGACATCGGGATCCAATAACAATGTTATCTTTCGGCTTCTTTCTTCCTTACCCCATATTATTTTTCTGCATATTTCCGTATAAACCCGCCTTAAACGTCTAAAAAAGTTTGTCTTAAAGTTTGATTTATATTGACATTTCTCTACCGGACATCAGTATGTGTCTGGACTGGTTTATAGGTACCGATCAATTGGGTATTTGCCTTCAAGCCGTGTGTCCTCAAGGGAATATCCTCAGCCGGGTTATCTGGGGAGTCCCTGATCAATGTATACCAAAACTTAATGTAAGGGAGTATAAAGATGAAGATTGTTGTTTGTCTGAAGCAGGTTCCTGATATGGAATCCAAGTTCAAAATCATCGATGACAGCAAAGTTGACGAATCCCAGATAGCATTTAAGATCAATGATTTCGATAACTACGCTGTTGAAGCTGCTCTTCAGTTAAAAGAGAAGAATGGTGGGGAAGTTATTATTGTATCCGCAGGTCCCGACAGGGCAGCAAAGGATATCCGACAGGCCTTCGCAATGGGCGCTGACTGGGGTATTCATATTACCGATCCCGCAGTTTATGATGCTGATAATTTCGTTATTGCCAGCGCTTTGACCAAGGCAATTGAAAGCATCGGAGATGTAGACCTGGTACTTACAGGTGTACAGGCAGAAGATGACCAGTCTGCAGTTACCGGCGTTACAATCGCCGATATGCTGGGACAGCCTTCCGTTACTAACGTAGTAAAGCTTGAAATGGACGGAAATGCAATGACTGTAAACCGTGAACTCGAAGGCGGACTGAATGAAGTTATCGGTCTCAGCGCTCCTGCAGTTCTCTCTATTCAGTCAGGTATTAATGAGCCAAGATATCCGACCCTTCCCGGTATCATGAAAGCTAAAAAGAAGAAGCTTGATGCTAAATCAGGCGGAGACCTCGGTGTAGACGCAGCCGCTCGTACAGAGTTCATCAAAATGTTCTTTCCTGAGTCAGAATCTCAGGCAGAAATCATTGAAGGTGATCCCGCAGCAGCAGCCGCTACTCTGGTTGACAAACTCAAGAATGAAGCTAAGGTGATATAAGGGGGTCCAAAAATGGCAAAGATTTTAGTTATTGCTGAACATAGAGGTGGAAATCTCGCAGAATCAACTCTTGAACTCTGCAAAGCTGCCAAGGAAATCGCATCAGGCCTCGGCGCAGACGCTGCAGCAGCAGTATTCGCAAAAGATGATGCTATCGCAAATGAAGTTGCCAAGTATATCCCTGAAGTATTCGCTGTTAGCGATGCTGCACTGGAAAAATATACTGCCGATGGTTATGCTCAGGCTGCCAAGGCTGTTATTGATGCCCAGGATGTAGTTGGTGTTCTTATTGCCCAGAGTTATGATGGTGTTGACTTTGCCGCCAAGGTTGCCATGGCAATCGACGCTGGTATCGTTTCTAACTGTGTCAATGTAAAAGCTGACGGCGGATCTGCAGTTTTCACCAGAAATATATTCAATGGTAAGATTCAGGAAGAGAAAAAAGTTACCGCTGCCAAGTTTGTTGCTACTTTTGAAAAGGGCGCATACGATGTTGAAGCTGAAGGTGGAGCTGGTTCTGTAACTGCTGTTTCTGCTTCTATCGGTGACATCCGAATAGAAGTTAAAGAAGTTGTTGAAACCATGGCTGGAGCCGTTGATATTTCTCAGGCAAAAGTTATTGTTTCCGGCGGACGTGGCTGTAAAGACGGCGACAAGTTCAAAGAAGTTATTGTTCCCCTTGCTGAGAAACTCGGCGGAGAATATGGTGCTTCACGTCCCGTAGTTGACTCAGGCTGGACAGATGCTGCTCGTCAGGTTGGACAGTCTGGTAAAGTTGTTACTCCGGATCTTTACATGGCTATTGGTATCTCCGGTGCTATCCAGCACGTTGCCGGAATGAAAGGATCTCAGTGTATTGTTGCAATCAACAAAGACCCTGAAGCTCCCATTTTCAACCTTGCAACCTACGGAATCGTTGCTGACCTCTTCGAAGTTGTTCCTGAAATCATGAACAATCTCTAAGAATCCATAGATTGAAAAAGCAAAAGGGCATCCCATACGGGGTGCCTTTTTTTTTCAGTGCAATGTGTCCTGTGATTAATCATAGTCTTCATTGAAAAAGTTGCGGTATACCTCAATGACACTTGTATTGTCCTGAACCGATCCTTTATCTGGATCCGTGTTCCAGTTTAGTCTTTTGGTCCAGTTGAATTTTGTGGGAGGTGTAATGTCGCCATCAGTGTCAATGTATACACCAAGCCCTGCGGCAACCATTATCGGGTGTACCTTTGATTTTCCTGTTACGGCTACATTACCCTCGTTAACACATAGCCACATTTCCTGGCCTCTGGTTCCTCTTTCTCCGTATGCCATGAAAAATTCTGTGCCCCGTACCGCGGCTGTGACTGTTGATGTGCGGATAGAGTAATTATTTCCCGCGTTTTTTTGTATTCGAGAGAAGACTCCGCCTCTCTTTAGAAACAGGGATATTCTTTTTTTATCCAGGGAGTTAAAAGAAATCTCTGTATTCTCTTTCAGTTTAATTACCGTAGTTTTGTTTAATGATAAAATTGCCAGGGATTTTTTTCCTGTTCTTACTGCGGTTGCTGATGCAGGAAGCTTCCCCGTAGATACGGACTGCCATTTTTTATTTATTTTGATTTCTGTTTTTCCCACTGAAAATGAAATAGATGCGGCGTATAGACTTGAGCTGAAAGCAGTTGCCAGGATTAGCGATAGTATAATTCTCATTGTTAAACTCCATTGATCATCAGAAATGCATTTAATTCATTAAATATATATATACTTAAAAGGAAAGGCATTATTTTTACATGTTATACTGGAATTTATATTATTTCCTGAATGTTCAGGATGGCGGTAAAAGGTTATGATGCCTTGATTTTAAAAGGGGAAAATGCTCATATGGAACATGATGCCCGCGGATGCCTGAAGATCATAAGAGAAATTATCTTTGTCTCCCCGTTCATCTTGCATGGTTGGGAGAAGGTAGGCGTGGCTTTTGACACCAATGAATAAATCAGTGAAACGGCCGACTCTGAATTTCAGGTTAAATCCGAGATCAAGTGCCAGTTGAAAATAATTCATGGCATGAAGAAAGTCAATATTTGTTGCGGCAGGCTCTTTGATTTTCATGTTGCTCTCTATTACCTGGGAAAGGCTCAGACCCGCGAGGATATCAAAGGTGAAAAATCCTGCATTAAAGGCAATAATACAGTCTATGGGAATCTGCAAAATTGACATTTCGACATACGCTTTATCTACTAAAAAACCGGCGTCTGGAGATTTGAACCATACTTTTCCATGTTGAAACCATAATCCGGAATGGAGCCCCAACCGGTTGGTGAACATTTTTTCGAAAATCAGGCCAAAGTTGATGCTCAGTCCCGGATCCCATGTCAACTCACTGTTATTGACCGCATAGGCATGGAATAATCCAGCACCACCACCCAGGCCGACTGCAATTCCGTCAGTCGCGGAGGTCTTTTTTTCTGCTCCCCAGACTGCAGGTAGAGCAAGAAATAGTATTAGAGTGAGGGCGGAGAGTTTGCCGGTCATATTTCAGCCTTTTATTTTTTCCTCCATGATACAGGTCCCGTTAAAAAACGATCCTGGTTCAATGGAGATATCCGGGGTTATTACATCCCCGCTTGTTTTGCTTTTTTTATAGAGTTCAATCTTCTGTGTCGCGGCTATTTTTCCCGCTACATCACCGTTTATTGAAACGATCTTGGCTTTAATGTCAGCGCTTACAGATGCTTCTCTGCCGATGATAAGATGACCATCAGTCTCTATTTTGCCTTTAAAGTTGCCCTTTATTTTTAAGGAATTCTTAAATTTAAGAGTTCCCTGGAATTCAATATCGTCGGCGATTACGGTATCAATTTTATTTTCATCTTCTACTACTTCTTTTTCTTTCACATCAGCCATTGTCATCGACCTCAATTCATATTCATTAAGTTACTGTAGAGTGGGGCCCCTGAAATGTCAAACAAAAAGGGAAATATCCACCTGTGAGGGACTCTGAAAGAGTATGAATAAATGCTTTACTCCTGGATAAAAAATCTTATTATGGCGGAATTGTCATGTATATGGCGAGATGTATTTTAACAGGGGAATGAGATATGGAAGAGATACTTCAGGCCGCCAGTGAACTGGGGCTGATGATAAAGGATACTGATATCTATCAGTCCTTTGCGCAGATGAGTGCGAAGGTCAATGAGGATGATGAAGCCCGGGCTCTTTTGCAGGAATATTCCCGTACCGCCGAAGAAATTCAAACTAAGGAACAGTCCGGCATACCTATTGAAGTCTTTGAAAAAAACCGCTTTCAGGAACTTGTTGATGCCCTGAAAGCCAGTGATCTCCTGATGCAGTTTTTTGAACATCGGGATCGGTATATTGAATTTCTTTCCACCGTCCAGAATGCTCTCGGGGATTAGGTTATTCTGAAGAGATAAGTTCCCTCAAACTCTTTCAATCAAGTTTTTTTGATACCATTGTGTGGTGGGGGATGATTGTTCCTTGAGAGATGGACTTTTTTCATTGATACGGATCTGAGTCTCTGACGTTAATTTCCGCCTGCCGTTCATGAATGTCAATGCCATACAATTGTTCTTTCGTGATCCCCTTCGTTCATGTTTATTTATCCCCTTGACATAGAAATTTTTTAGAAGTATCTTTATAAAACTATATTGTTCCGTTTCACTACTCGGCAGTGTATTAAGCGGGTACTTGTTCTTTATGGTATGAAAAATGTAGGGTGACCGGTCAATTCAGAATTCGTGGACGCCTGTGTGTCCACAGAAATATCATAGACCATCCATAAGGCTCAATCTATTCCCAAAATTGAGAACAGGACATTGACATTAACCATTTAATTTATGACACCTTAATTGTCAGAAGTCAGAATTGAATGATAAAGATTGTGGAGAGCAGGTATGGATAAAATCTTACTGGTTGAGGATAGTAAATCCTTTGCCATGCTGATCATTAACAGCATAAAAACTGAAATTAATTGTGAAGTTTACTGGGCAGCATCTTATTCTGAGGCTAAAGATCTTGTTGAATGTGAAGGTGACTTTTTTATCGGGCTTTTGGATCTGACGCTGCCTGATTCATCAAAGGGTGAGATCCTTGATCTGACTTTGACTGCTAATATTCCATCCATTGTCTTTACCGGTAATTTCAATGAAGAAATGAGGAAAATGTGCTGGGAAAAAATGGTGATAGATTATGTTTTAAAAGAAGGACCACGCAATCTAGATTATATTGTATCTCTGATAAAGCGAATACAATCAAACAGGGAAGTGAGTGTTCTTGTGGTTGATGATTCAGCCACTTCAAGACAATTTATAGAGAGGCTTTTGTTGATCCATCAGTATAATGTATTGGATGCTGATAATGGTCAGAGGGCCCTCAAAATTTTACAGGAAAACAAACAAATCAAACTTGTAATTACAGATTATATTATGCCTGGAATGGATGGGTTTGATCTTGTTAAGAAAATCAGGGCAGATTACAGTAGGGATGAGCTTGCGGTGATTGGGATTTCAGCTCAGAATAATCAAATACTCTCGGCAAAGTTTATTAAGAATGGGGCTAATGATTTTATCTCAAAACCATTCACAAATGAGGAGTTTTACTGTCGGGTAGGATTGAATGTAGAAATTATTGAAAAGATTGAGAGCATTAAAAACTTCGCAAATAAGGATTTTTTGACCGGACTCTTTAACAGAAGATATTTTTTTGAGATGGGCGGTGTGCTCCATGCCAATTTTAAAAGAAAAAATTTGTCTATGGCAATTGGTATGATAGATGTCGATCACTTTAAGAATGTCAACGACACATTTGGTCACGATGCAGGTGATGCAGTTCTGAAGGCCCTTGCTTCTCTTTTGAAGACCAGATTCAGGGAGTCCGATGTTGTCGCCCGTTTCGGCGGTGAAGAATTCTGTATTTTTGCTGGCAACCTTTCTGGTCAGAATGTAAAGTCGATTTTTGAAGAGGTGAGGGTGATGGTTGAAAACCTGGAGATTGTTGTTAATGAAAATATAATAAAGATAACAGTCAGCTCTGGTCTATGTACAGAATTTGATACTCTTGATAATATGATAAAAGTGGCAGATAGAAAACTTTATGAGGCTAAACGCAGCGGCCGAAACAGAGTAGTGTTGTAATAAAAATGCCGGGTTTCGTTGAAAAACCCTATCCGTAATGAAAATAAATTTACTAAAGCATATATCCTCTCAGGTTTTACAAAATTTCCGAATTCTGATGTAACGTTTATGAATTAAGCATCTCCGGCCGGGATGTCTGAAGGGTTCACTTCGCCTGCAGGAACGGATGCATGTGTTCAGGCCTTTTCGCACCTGTAAGTAAACTTCCTCTCCCTGAAAAAATCTTTAAATATTATCTTGACTTCTTATTTTAACTGTTCTACTATATTTAGAACAGTACATCGACTGACATTTGTCTAAAAAATGCATATAAAAGATTGTAACTATTCGGCTTTTAAACCTTCTTATACAGTAGTATTATGTCGTTAAACGATATTCTAAGGAGAAACCTGTTATGCAACCGGACCTTGAAAACCTAAAGAACAAGGTCGCGGCCAACCGCGACCTCGTAGACCGTATAACAGCAAAGCTGCCCGGCTTTAGCGGTTATGTCGAGAAGAGTGAAATGTACAGCGCAGATACTATAATACGTGGTTTTATGAGCGACCGCCTCAAGCGCTTCAAGAGTGATATTCATACTCTTTCTTCAGATTTATTCAAAGACGGGAAAACCGATGTGCTTCCTGAAGTCGATTCTTTGAGTCTTAACCTTGAAAAAGTAACGAAACTGTGTCAATACGCGGACTATGGTTCTTCCGGTTCTTTGTCCAAGGTGAAGGTAACTGAAGAAGATATGAATCGGCTTTTGGAATATGACTGGCGCCTTATCAGCAGGCTTGATGATACGGAAAAACTCGTAGAAGACCTGAGAAAGGGTGAGGGTGAGACAAAGGCAAAGCTGAGAGAGCTCAGGGACAACCTGAGGGATTTCGAGCGGGCCCTTGATGATAGAAAAAATGTATTACTGGAGGTCTTATAGATGGCACTTATTGATGTAGTTGAATGGAAAAACAGCAAGGATGAAGTAATATACCGTTTTCCCGAGGGTGGCATATCCCTGGGCGGACAGCTGATCGTAAAGGAAAACCAGGAAGCTCTTCTCTTTAAAGAGGGTCAGGCCCTTGATACCTTTGGTCCGGGACGGCATACCCTGAAGACCGGAAATATACCTATTCTGGAAAAGCTGATAAATCTTCCTTTTGGAGGGAAGACTCCCTTCCCGGCGGAGATTTACTTTATTAATACAACAGAGATTCCTAACCAGAAGTGGGGAACCAAGCAGGCAATGCAGATTATGGATCGGAAGTTTAATCTTCCTGTACCGGTCAGAGCCTTTGGTAACTACTCTCTGAAAATTACCGATACGAAATCCTTTATTACCATGGCTATTGGTACCTGGCAGGCCTTCGATACCGAAGCGATCGGTACCACCCTGCGGGACCAGATAATTTTACCGAAGCTTCAGGATCTTATTGCTGAGTTTATTATCAAGCAGAATATCCAGATCTTTGACCTTGTAGCCTACTATGATGAAATCGGGTCTGCGGGAAAGGCAAAGATCGTCGAAGACTTTACCAGTTTCGGTGTTGAACTTGTCCGCTTTGCCATTGAATCTATTAACATCCCCGATGATGACGAAACTGTCCAGCGCCTCAAGAAGGCCCTGGCTGACAGCGCGGAAATTAATATTGTAGGTAATGAAAATTACAAAATGAAAAGAACCTTTGATACCATGGAGAAGGCTGCCTCAAATGAAGGCATGGCCGGTGCTACCATGGGAGCCGGAATGGGTTTCGGCATGGGCAACCAGATGGGCCAGATGATGAATAATCAAACGGGCAGTCAGGGAACCCAGGGCGGCCAGCAGGTTGCATGCCCGAGCTGTCAGGCCCCGAACGCCGCAGATGCAAAATTCTGCGGATCCTGCGGTAAACCGATGCAGGTACCTCAAAAAGCATGTCCTTCATGTAATGCCCAGATGCCTGCAGACGCGAAATTCTGCCCCGGATGCGGAGCCAATATGCAGGCCGGAGCCTGTGTCAAGTGCGGCGCTGCTCTTGCTCCCGGCGCAAAGTTCTGTCCTGATTGCGGAGCCCAGCAGGGATAAGGGGGAAGTGATATGTCATCAACAACCTGTACATCCTGCGGCGCTCCCGTTGAAATCCAGAACCGGTTCAGCAAGGTTCTGGTCTGCAACTACTGCGGAACACACCTGAAAGTCGGCAATGAGGGAAGTCTCTCTGAGCAGGGCAAGTATCCGAAACTGGCTGAGTTTCCTTCGCTTCTCTCAGTCGGTAAGCGGGGGACGATCCTCGATAAGCCCTTTACAGCCCTTGGAAGAATGCAGTATATCTGCGAGGGAGCCCGCTACAACGAGTGGTTTATCGATTATGACGGCGATACTGCGTGGCTTGCCGAAGATGAGGGAACCTACACGCTCTTTACCGAGATGTATGAGGCGGCGGATATACCCGATGTCTCATCGATTCGAGCCGGACAGAACATAGAAGTTGCCGGTAAAAAAATTATGGTAAAGGAAGTTGGAGAGTCTACTGTTGAGGGTGGTGAAGGCGAACTGGGATACTACGTTGAGCCCGGCACCAAAGTAACCTATATCGATGCGGTAGGTGATGGAAAGAAAATTTCAATTGAGTATTCTGAGGGGGAAGTCGAGCTTTTTACCGGCAGGCCCCTTTTGCGGCGGGATATTGTCCTTTAAGCAGAGCATATAGCCATTACGTGAAACGAGGAAGAACCCATGAGTGGTGAACAAGACAACCTGAAGGCCCTGAGGTGCGAACAGTGCGGCGGCGATCTTGCGAGAAGTTATCGCATAGAAGATGAAGATGAAGAGATTCCCGTAGCCAAGTGTCTTAATTGCGGTACTGAGTATGATCAGGCCTCTCAGCTTTATTATGAATTTTTTGCCGATGATTTTACCCTCGATAAGGACCGGAGCATTTTTAAGCTTGGTCTCAAGGGAACCCTTGAAGGGGTAGAATATGAAATTATAGGCAGGATTCGTTTTCAGGAAGAAGACGAATATGAAGTTTCCACCTGGGATGAATGGCTCGCCATAAACAGCGAAGGCACCTATCATTACTTTGTCGAAGAGGATGGAGAAATTCATTCTTACGAAGAGTATGTTCCCGAATCAATTGACCTCGATTCTGATCCCGGCTACATTCAGTTCGAAGGGAAAAGTGTCGATAAAGATGACGGCTATATTGGACGCATCGTCTACGCTGAAGGTGAACTGCCCTGGCAGCCTGAGATTGGCGAGCCGGTTACCATGTTTGACATTAAAAAAGATGGTATAAAATATTCTGTTGAACAATCAGAAGGAGAGGTCTCCATTACCAGGGGAGACCGAATCTCTCATAAAGATATTATTGACGCCTTTGGTGAAGAGGAGCATAAACAGCTCTATGCTGAAACCATGGCAAAGAGAAAGCAGTACAAGCTTAAGAGTTACGTATATCTTGGTGTTTTTCTGCTCTCCTTTGGTCTCATGGTGGTGAACTGCTCAAGCAGCACTCCAGTGAAAGGCGTAATGACGGGTAAAAAGATTATCAGTGATAATACGCCCCTTGTCGAAAAGGGTAAACGGTCTTTTTTCAGCCAGGTTCTCTATGGTCCCTTTGTCATTCCGAAGAAAAACAAGCTTTATGAGTTTGATTTCAAGGTTGATGAACGGGTACAGCGTCTTAATCTTGAATGGCAGTCATTCAGGCTTATGCTGATTGAAGAGGAACGCCTCAATAAGGCGAGTGAGAACCAGACAGATTTTCAAAAGATGAAAACCCTTCTAACAAATATTGATGCCCAGAAAGAACCTGTCGAGTCTTTTGTGGGAACTGGAGATTTCTGGGATGAGCAGGGGTATGATTCTGACGGCCACTGGCATGAGAATGATTTGTCTCATTCGACTGAATTTGTTATTGATAAAGCGGGAAAATATTATGTGTACCTTGAGCTTTATAATAAGAAATACCGTAGAATTGACGCGGTTAAATTCAGCCTCAGCCAGGTCGGAAGCGTACGGTATTATGTAATACTTTCGATTATATTTCTTATCCTGATGCTGATTAACAGGTCAAAGTCTCAGACCTTTAATCTACTTCCCTTTGATATGGCATAGAGAAGAAGAGCTTATAGCGGCAGGAGAGTTTTTTAGCAGTAGAGATTCAGATTTAAAGCGAGGCATTACATGATCAGGACTATTGTCGTTGCGGTACTTTTAATGGGCGGCGGGCTTCTCATGGCCAGTACCTATGTCGGATATCCGGGGGCGGGAAAAACCTATATCACGAAGCATCGTGAAAAAAGGAAATCACTCCGATCCGGGAGCGGCTATTACGGCTATGGGCCGCGTTATTACGGCTCAAGAAGTTTTCGCGGCGGTGGTAAATAGAAATGCATAAACTGAGTATTAAATAACTGACAGGAGGAAATTTTTATGGAATGGTCCCAGATTCTTTACGGTATAATTGATACAGTTATCTACTCTTTTGTAGGTTTGATTGTTATGGGGATCGGTTTTCTTTTGATAACCCTCTTTACTCCCTTTTCAATTAAAAAAGAAATTGAAGATGACCAGAATACTTCACTCGGTATTATTATCGGTGCGGTTATTATCGGTATTTCAATTATAATCGCATCTGTCATCAGCTCACCTTCTAATGTAGCTCCCAAGAAGGCGCCTGTACAAATAGAACAGAAAAGCGAATAGTAACAAATACATATGAAAAACAGTCTCTCTATTCTAGAACAGAGAATACTTCTATTCTCTGTTTTTATTTTGTCTCTCTGTGGGATAACCTATGAGCTTGTTCTCGGCTCACTGGCTACCTATCTTTTAGGTAATCCGGTGCAGCAGTATTCTATCACCATCGGCTTTTTCCTCAGTTCAATGGGGCTTGGATCGTGGCTTTCCCGGTACATTCTAAAAGACCTGATACGGAATTTTATCCGCATTGAGGTGATGCTTGGCTTTGTGGGGGGCATAAGTGTCATAGTTCTTAATTATCTTTTCAGCTTTTCAGCGGCATTTTATCTGCTTCATATCTTCACCCTGGTTATTATTGGTACCCTTGTGGGCCTTGAGATTCCTCTTTTGACAAGAATTCTCAGGCGTTCAGGGGCCCTCAGGGACATCCTGGCCAATGTTTTGACCCTTGACTACCTGGGAGGTCTTGCGGGATCACTTTTTTTTCCTTTGCTGCTTTTTCCCTTCATGGGGCGGATTTTGACCTGTCTGGTCATCGGTATCTTGAATATTGCAGTTGCCCTTATCGTTATTGCACGGGTTGAATATACCGGCAAGCGGCGTTCTGACTACCTGATGCCCATAGGGACAATCCTGCTTCTCATTGCCCTTGTTGTAAACTCGGGGGCCATTACTCATTTTCTGGAAAAGAAATTTTACTTTGATGATGTTGTGTTTTCTCAGCGGTCCCGGTATCAGGAGATTGTTTTAACCCGCAACAGTGACGATTTTCGTCTTTACCTTGACGGGGCCCTGCAGTTCAGCACCTCTGATGAATACCGGTATCATGAAATGCTGGTCCATGTTCCCCTGTCACTTTGTAAAACCAGGAGCAAAAAAGTGCTCATCCTTGGAGGAGGCGACGGCCTCGCCGTAAAGGACTGCCTTTTGAGAAAAGATGTTGCCGCTGTTACCCTGGTTGAACTTGATCCCCTGATGATTCAACTGGCCAAAAATAATTCAACCATGAAGCGTATTAACAGGGACGCCCTGAAAGATGATCGCGTCAGGGTTGTCATTGGGGATGCCTACGATTTCTTAATAAAAAATCACCGCCTCTATGATGTGATAATTGCTGATTTTCCTGATCCCCATGATGAGGTGATTTCAAAGCTTTACACCGTGCAGTTTTTTTCCCTGATACGGAGATCCCTCCACCGTGATGGTGTTTTTGTTACGCAGTCGACTTCCCCTCTTTTTGCACGCGAAGCTTTCTGGTGTATTAATGCTACCATGAAAAAGATTTTCCCCCACGTGGTGCCCTATCACGCTTTTATACCGAGCTTCGGTGACTGGGGCTTTAATATGGCTGTTCCCGCCGGGGGTGAAAACTTCCTTCACATAAAAAAAGAAAAGAAAGGGGGGGAGAGGAAGTTCTTCTCTCCGGAAACTTTTCAGGCGGCCCGTCATTTTGCGCCCGATATGAACCGTGTTCCTGTTGAAATCAACACCTTTAATAAGCCGGTTCTTTACAGCTACTATATCAAGGGATGGAAGAACGTCGACTATTGATGAAGCGTGCCCGGGGTACGTTATACATTGAGAGGAAGTTTAAACAAAAAAAGCCGTGATAGTATATCACGGCTCATGATAGAACAGTTTCTGCGTTAAATCAGGAAGGAGCGCCGGCTGCTTTAGCTTTAACAACCTTACCTGAGCGGATGCACTTGGTGCAGACATTCTTACGTACAACGGTTTTGTTCTCAAGTACACGAACGCGCTTGATATTAGGCCGCCACATCTTTTTTGTCTTCTTATGGGAATGGCTCACATTGCATCCAAATTGAACTGCTTTTCCGCAAATTTCGCATTTAGCCATGATAGTTTCCTTTTCTGTTGCTTTTGTTTCTTTGCCAGACTGTATAATGACAGTTTGTAATCAGATGGCAACTTAAATTTCAAGTGCCGATTTTGCAAGCATTTTTCAAGTTTTATTGAAATTATGTGACATAATCCAGGATGTTCAAACTTCATTTATCTGAATAGTTCTTGCTTTTAAAAAGGGAGGTGTCATGTAATTATCCAGAAAAATTAAAATAAAAAGTGGAGGTGACTCTTGAATAGCATATCAGAAGAATTTAGCGAAGTAAAATCAGTACTCCTTTTAGTAGACAGAGATCCTGTTTTTAGCAGAATAATGAAAAGATTTTCGGAACATCCTTTTTTCTTTTCTTTTATCTGTGTAGTATTGTTTTCTATCCCATCAGTGGTTGTTGGAGCAATTGAAGGGGTTCTCCTTAATAAGAGTTTGCAGCCTGATCTAATTGGAGATATTGGATACTGGGCTTTTTGTTTCGGGGCGATACCCGGGCTAACTATATTTTCAATTATGTTTTATAAAAAACTTCCTGCAACTTTTTTCGAACTATTTAAGAATGATGTACTTATTTGTGACCAGGAAAAGTACTTCGATTTTAACAACAAGATTTATAATGTGTACAATAATAATTTTCTATTGTTTTTTATATACTTGTTCGCACTTGTTTTAGCTGTGTATCTGTTGCTGACATTTAATTTGACAGCAACCGGCAGTTGGCATAGGCCGGTAGCAGGTGAACCTGTTTCTTTGACCAATCTTGTACAGATTCCTTCGATTTTTGTTGCCATGTACCTCACCGTTCAGTTTACATTAAGACTGATAATCGGTTGCTTTATGTTAATTTTTCTTTTTAAAAAATTTGATGTTGAAGTTAAAATTCTTCACCCTGATAAATGCGGGGGGCTTGGAAAAATAGGAGAGTTTTCAAAAACAATGAATATTTTGGTTTTTTTAACCGGAATACTCGTGGCAATGGGAGTCTATAGCAATATATCTATTTTTAATAAATCTATTCTGGATCCATCTAATTTCTTGATGATCACAGCCTTCATCATCGGAGCATTTATGCTGGTTTTTTCACCTATAATTGCAGCCCATTCTAAGATGGAGAAAGCCAGGATAATTTTTATTGAAGAGCTTCATATTGAGTTCGAAAAAATTAATAAAATATTGAGGGCTAATTTGAAAAATGATAAGAGTCTCGAAGAAGAGAGTTTTGAGCGATTGAAACGCATCAATGAATATTATCAGATTTCCAGTGAGCACCCGGTATGGCCCTTTAATGCGAAGGTAGTATTTGGGTTTTTTGCGGCAATTAGTCCGGTAATGGTATTAACAGTAGATAAAGTGGTATCAAAATTTATACATTGATTATTTTTAAATGCTGTTTTTCTTTATGATTGCATTTTATTATCATACATTGTAAATGGTTTTTTCATCTCTGTGCAGATGGCGGATGATATAAAAGGATTTTTTCTATTAACAAGGCGGTAAAATTAATGAAAATTAAGGCAGATACACTGGTTGTCGATGCAATCAAAATATCAAAAAATGTGAACAAGGTTTTCAACAAGTACAACCTCGACTGCGCAGGATGCCGTGGAGCGGTTGAAGATACTATTGATAAAGTAGCTGTAAATAATGGTCTTGAGCTGAAGCAGCTTCTAAAAGACCTGAATGAGGCGATAAAACCAAAGGCATGAGCAGTGTCAGGGTAATAGCCGGTTCCATGAAGGGGCGAAAAATTCCCTTTGATACAAAAAAGTATAATGACGCTGATATTACGCCTCAGAAAGTAAAAGAGGCCCTTTTTTCATCACTGGGCGATGCCCTTCGCGGGGCACTTTTTGTAGATCTTTACGGCGGTTCCGGGCAGATGAGCCTTGAGGCTTTGAGCAGAGGGGCCGCTGAGGTTATAACGGGAGAACCTGATTCGAGACGATACCGCTTTATACGGAACCAGGCCGCAGATTTGGGCCTTGAAGACCGATGGAAGGTCTACCATCTCAGGGATGTGAGGCTTGCCTCTCTTCTTCAGTCTGAAGAAAAGGCGGCTGATATAATTTTTTGTGACCCCCCTTATGATAAAAATAAAGGCCCGACAAAACTCTACACGAAAAAACTGCGGCTTATTGAAGAGGCGGGTATACTGAAAGAAAACGGTACCGTGGTTATGCAGCATTTCAGTTTCAATGAGCTTGATGAGAGTGCGGGGAAGTTTACTGTGGCCAAAAGTCATCGTTATGGTAATTCTGCCGTGACTTTTTACAAAATTGTAACACCATAAATGTTCAAGTAGTTGTAATTGACAGCTGCTTGATTGTATATTGATACTGTCCCGAAAAGATTATCGCTTAATATGACAAAGAGGTTTTAACATGACATCAAATAAAGAAGATTTGACCATGGCTCCGGAAGAAGAGGGAGTCTCTAATTTTATAAAAGAGATTATCCGTGAAGATATTAAAACCGGCACGCATGACGGAGCCGTAGTGACCCGTTTCCCACCTGAGCCAAATGGTTATCTTCATATTGGTCATGCAAAATCGATATGCCTTAACTTCGGCCTTGCAAAAGAATTTAACGGCCGGTGCCATCTACGGTTTGATGATACCAATCCTGAAAAAGAAGAAGATGAATATGTTGAATCTATCCAGGAAGATGTCCGGTGGCTCGGCTTTGACTGGGGAGAGCATCTTTATTTTGCCTCTAACTATTTTGAAAAGATATACAACTATGCCCTTGAGCTTATCAAAGCGGGAAAAGCCTATGTCTGTGACCTGACTGCCGATGAAATGAGAGAGTACCGGGGAACCCTGACCGAACCGGGAAAGGAAAGCCCTTATCGAAACAGATCAGTAGAGGAGAATCTTCAGCTTTTTGCTGAAATGCGTGAGGGCAAATACCGGGATGGAGAGAAAGTTCTTCGGGCAAAGGTCGACATGGCCTCGGGAAATATCAATATGCGGGATCCGGTTATGTACCGTATCAAGCATGCAGAGCATCACCGCACCGGCACCACATGGTGTATGTACCCATCTTATGATTTTACCCATGGCCAGTCAGACTCTCTGGAAAATATAACCTATTCAATATGCACCCTTGAGTTTGAAAATCATCGGCCCCTGTATGACTGGTTTATCCATGAACTGGGAATTTTTCCTTCACGGCAGATCGAATTTGCCCGCCTGAATCTCACTTACACGGTGATGAGTAAACGAAAACTTTTACAGCTGGTCAAAGAGAATCATGTCAATGGCTGGGATGATCCCCGAATGCCAACCCTCGCGGGAATGCGCCGCCGCGGCTACACCCCTGAATCTATCCGTGATTTCTGTGACCGTATCGGTGTAGCCAGAGCGGACAACATGGTCGACATTGCACTTCTTGAGCACTGCCTGAGGGAAGATCTCAATCGCCGGGCCCCCCGGGTGATGACGGTACTGAAGCCTCTTAAGCTGGTGATAACCAATTACCCCGAAGGACAGGAAGAAGAACTGGCAGCGGAGAATAATCCCGAAGATCCCTCCATGGGAAGCCGCTCTCTATATTTCGGACGGGAGATCTATATCGAACAGGATGATTTCAGAGAAGAAGCACCGAAAAAATACTTCAGGCTTGCGCCGGGAAAAGAGGTACGGCTGAAGCACGCTTATATTATTAAGTGTGAGGAAGTTATCAAGAATGAGGCCGGGGACATTACTGAGCTTCGGTGTACCTATGATCCGGAAACCAAAAGCGGCGAAGCCACGGTAGAACGAAAGGTAAAGGGGACTCTTCACTGGGCCTCCGGTGTTCATGCCGTAAAGGCGGAAGTTCGCCTCTATGATCATCTCTTCGGGAAAGAGAATGCCGATGAGGTCGAAGAAGGGCAGACGTTTCTTAATAATATTAATCCGGAGTCTCTGACGGTACTAAAGGACTGCCTCGTAGAAAAAGGCCTTACCGGTACATCCCCTGGAGAGAGTTTTCAATTTTTCAGGCATGGATATTTCTGCGTTGATCCTGATTCAACAGATGAAAAACCCGTATTTAACCGAACAGTTTCCCTGCGTGATACCTGGGCAAAGATTGAGCAAAAAATGAAAGAAGGAAAATAGTATAAAGTCAGGTCGAAAGGCCTGGTTTCTTTACTATCTTCTTACATTGACCTCGCCGCTGTAGGTTATTGCCAGGGTCTGAATTGCGGAAATGGCTCTGAAATATGAAAGAGGCATTTCACTTGCCAGGCTGTGGTAGGCAAGGGCTATGTAGCGGTTTGCATTTTTTCGACCCGGCCGTGTAGAGTCAACAAGGTGCCATCGGCTTCCGTAATATGCTTCTGCCCACATGTGATAGACCAGAACATTCTTTTTACCCTGGTATTCAGGAACAAGGATAAGCCCCACTAATGCCCGCGCGGGGATGCCCCTGGAACGGAGAAGGGCTACGGTGAGTATGGTGAACTCTGTGCAGTCACCGCTTTTAGATGATATGATGTTTCTCGCCGGCATCAGCGGTATGCCCGTTGTGACAGTATTTATGTATCCGTATACATGCCGCTCTACGGCATCTATGGTAGATGTTTTTTTTGAGAAATTTGCCGCCATGGTTCTCACCGAGTTGCTGGTCAGGTTGAGAAAACGGGTATCCCTCAGGTATTTTGCCCGATTGGTAAGCCGCACAAGTCTTTTCTGAGGACCGGTCTTCAGGAGTACTGTTGAAACTTCTCCTTTTCGGCTGGTTTTCAGTATTGACTGGTAGGGCGTTGTGAGACCTTTGAAAACTTCCCCCCTTACTTTAAGTGTAAAGAGAGAGTGATCTTCATGGTACACAATGCCATGAAACTTTTTTAAAGGTACAGAGTAGACCGCAGGATCAAGAGATAGAACGGGGGAAGATAATCCGATAAAAAATATAAGAATAAACAGTATGAAATTATTTCGGTACTGTCCTCCATGTAGCTTCATATGCCTTATCTTCCTTTTTAATTATAATCTTTTATTTAATAATCAGTTCAATGCGATTATTGAGCATTAGTATTATTGCTTTTTGAGCAATCCCGTTTTCATCGATAAAAATATCAATATTTTTAGAGTTTTCAATTCGCTGAACTATATGAATGAGCTGTTTCGGTTTTCCATTGATAATTACCCTCTCGATGCCTTCTACTTTCATTCTGACATTGATCGGATCTTCAGTTTCAAAGGTCGGGTCATAGAGGAAGGCAGATACCTGGGTTCCTTTTTTAAAATTTTTCTTGATGAGAAAATCCATGAAATAATTGCCGTCAAGAATAAAGGGCTTCTCAATCGTGAACCGGGTCTTCTGGCCCCCTGCGGTCAATTGAACTGTTTTATTTTTAAATTCAGCAATGGTATTTATTTCCTGCCGTTGTTTACCATTGATTATGGTGTTGTATATTTCGAGTTTTACCGGTTTAAAGTCAGCGGTTTCTGTGATGATCTGGCGTGTCGTATTTTTTACCTCACCAAGAACCATGTCCATTTGTATGGCGGAAATAAAAAGTCCGTCCCGCTGGCTGTTGCTCACTGATGCCGTACCTATTTTAACACCATTCATTAAAAGCTGGTAAGCCCAGGTACCCTGGGCAATGGAAGTGGGAGTCTTCACGCTGCAGCCTGGAGCGGCAGTAAATAATATGAGTAGTAATGCTAAACGTTTCATTTTGTTCCTCATGTTCTAAAATGGTCGAATCCTTGAAGGGGAAGAGTGACAGGGGCCCCCTTTTCCCTTATTATTGTTTCTTTCTTTGTAATGCGGCCCAGTGGTGATACTGGAATATTTTTTAACTGTCCTTTTTCTTTTTTGACCGGCGAGGTGAAAAGAAGTTCATATTCTTCACCGCTCGTTAACAGCAATTCTTTCAGGTCGCTCTTTTTATGTAAAGTATATTCTCTGATGCCATCATGGAGAGGAAGTGCTTCAATATCAATGTCATAACCCTGTTCACTTGAACGGCAGATGTGTCCAAGGTCAGAAAGGATGCCGTCTGAAATGTCAATCATAGCCGTAGGCTTAAAGGTCTGTCTGATGGTCTGAACAAACTGATGCCTGCAGGGGGGGCGGTTATGCCGTTTTACAAGTTCACTGTATTGTTCCAACAGGCCAGCATCTTTGCTGAGTAGAACTTCAAGTCCCGCCTGTGAGCCCCCCAGGGTGCCGGTACAGTAAATAGTATCTCCGGTATGTGCTCCATGGCGGTACAGGGGCTCTCGCCCGGACAGATCGCCATATATAGAGATGCTGATAGTCAGGTCGCCGGCTTTTGAGATATCCCCTCCCGCTATGGCGACGCTGCCGGCGGCTGCACCTTCAAGTAAACCTTGATAAAGAGCTTCGATATAGCCGTCGTTAAGGGCTTTGGGGATACCGAGGGCGATAAAGGCATACCGGGCGGTACCCCCCATGGCTGAAATATCTGAAATGTTGCTGATCATTGCACGATAGCCGATATCTTCGGGAGTGGATAAATCTACGCGGAAATGAACCGAGGCGATACTTATGTCGGTTGATATCAGCCCAAAGGATCCTTCGCCAGTAGCAAAAACAGCACAGTCATCGCCAATGCCCTTTACCAGGCCGGGGAAATCAACCTGCTGTCTTTGTTTGATAAGTCGTTCTATTTTCCCAAGGAGGGTCCATTCTCCGGAGACCGGCATCGGTATTTTCTCCAACTTTTATTATTTATATGGTGTAGAACATTCCACACGCAATGGAGAGATAGTGCAGGGTATAGTCAAAATTTTCAAGGATTTATTTTCAGCAGGCATCCCTTTATCAGAGATCTTCACGCTTGATTATGCCTTCATTAAGGCAGTGCTTTATAACTTTTTTGGCTTCAGGGAATGTTTCCTCTTGTTTTTGTCTCAGAATATAAGAAAAAAGCTCTGTAAATTCTTTAGGATGCTGATTGATGACTCCCAGTGTCTGCTCGTCCCGGGCGGCGGCTTTTTGGAAAAAAACATTTATATCTTTAATCTGTACCTGAGAAGCCTGCCGTACTTTATCGCTTTTACTGTTGTAAGAAGAAAGAAAGATCTGTATTTTTTCTACAGTATTGTCTTTATACTTTTTGCTGGGAGTAACCGCGGCTCCATCATGTCCCGTATCCATTTCGGCAGCACTCTTGATTCCTTTACCAGGAGATGCAGGCGGGGCACTTAATGGGGATGCTGCGGCATTAAAATCAATAGCATCACCGGACATTTTGAGAAGGTCCCTGAAAAGGTTTATTTTGTCCTTGTCCTGGCGATTTCTGGTTTTAGAACGTAGTTTGTTCAGGCCTTCAGTAGTGAAATCAGCTGCGATGTCATTGATAAGCTTATGTTCCCGGTCAAGGCTGTCTTTGAGAAAATTATTCTGATTATTACTGTAAATTACCCTCACAAGACGGTTCAGTTCATCGGGAAGTTTTTTGTTTTTGATGAAATTACTGAATGCGTTTTCAAACTTTTTAACATCTTTTTTTTCCTGGAGATGAGCTGCCCACAGGTATTGTGCCCGGGGAGGAATTTTTTGGATTTCCTGGAGCAGTTCAATGTTAAGTTCACCAGTGTCAATCATTTCAAGGGTAGCGGACAGTATTCTGTTTTCATTTTGTTTGATATCTTGAATTTCCTTATCGATAAATTGATGATGATCCGGTCTGTTGATATGTTTTAATGTTCCGAGAACCGGATCAAGTGAATCAATGTTATCACTGAATACTTTCAAAAGGTTGTACGTAGAATTGAGTAGACTGTTTTCTTCTGATTCAGGGGTCTCTTCTGTTGATGGCTTTTTTTCTTTCTTAGGGGACGGAACGGTCTCACCATTAGTCTGTTTTGAAGACCTTTTCCCCAGGTTGGAAATGAGTTTATCACTGTTTTTTGTGAATTGCTTTCGGCTTTTTTCAGATTCGCCGGTAATCACTTTATAAAAGGAAATCTTTTTGTCAATTTTTTGAATGAGGGGATCATCGGTGGAAACATTTTTGTTAATGGTAATATTTTTCAGCTTTTCCAGAAGATCAATCTTCAGGTCTGGAGGCGAGGATGATCCGGTAATGACTCTTATTGCATCTTCAATATTTCCTGCTGTCAGTTGTTCTTTAAGTTTTGTGAAAGAATTCTGCAGTTCCGGTGCTGTTGTTGTATCAGCAGCAAGAGTACTCAGGGTTGTGTGAAGGTCTCCATTCTCTCCTTTAAGTATTTCCTGGACCTTTTTGCCTCCTTCACGGTTTTTTGCCCTGATATGCACAAATTTTTTCATGTCATCGATCACTCTCCGGGGCAGGGATTCTCCGTAGTGCTGCATCAGTCTGTTTATAATATCTGCTTCTTTTTCAGTAGAGGGGGAAGTTTCTAAAAGTCTGTGGGCGGTATACGCATCCTGGAGAAGAGGAGTGCTGCTGTCTCTAAAGGCCTCCAGTACTGTTTCCCGCGCTTCGTCAGGAACCATGCTGTGGCTCAGAATTTTTTCCATGTAATGAAGAGACTTTTCACCCTCATGACTGATCAGGCTTTGTAAAATAGCGGCGAATTCATTTTTTGTATCAGCTTCACTCCAGTCGCTTCTGGAAAGCATTTTTTTTATTCTATCTTTAGCCTCCGCTGTATCTACGGGCAGAGATATTGTACTGTCGGTTTTTCTGTCGCCTTGCGGCTCTGAGCCGACTTTTTCAATCCAGCTTTCCAGGTCGATGTCTTCTTTCATTACCTGTCGAATTATTTCTTCGAGAGAATCCGGGCTTTTTTCCTGTTCGCGGATATATCGTTCATTGCCGTCACTGAGCTTTTCAGACGCAAGCATATTATTGACCCTTTCATGCAGTTCAGGGGTCTCATCAATAGTTTTAATTTGATTGAATAGTTCAACCTGGGTACCCGGAAGGGTTTCTGACAGAAGGCTGCATGTTCTTGCTGAATCAGTTGTGGCAATATTTTCATAAAGTATCTGAAGTGTTTTCCAGACCGGGGAGTAATCATCATCGATAAGACGTTCCCCAAGGTATTGAAGCTGTTTGTTTATGGAAAGAGTTTTGTCGGGTGTATTTGTTTTTATAGTATAAAGGGAAGTGAAAACCTCATCAAGAAGAGACTGACGGCTGCTCATGGTGTTTCGATAGATGGTAAGTTTCTCTGTCAGGTCTGAATTTTTTTTGAACTTTTCGATGAAAATATCCATCAGGCATATGCGTTCTCTGAGGGTCATCTCGGGGAACGGGCCGTTTTCCAGATACCTTATTATCCTGAGAAAGAGATCAACATCATCTCCTGAATGCTCCATGGCGGCAAGGAATCCCGGTCTGGTTTCTTTCAGGATTTCACTGTTCAGAATAGTACTGATTTCCTGTGCCTGCAGGGTTGATAAATCAAAGGCGTCAGCCTTTAATCGTGTACTTTCAGTGAGCCTGGAAATGTTTTTTTCCACAAGGGTGAAGAGCTTTTTCATTTCATTTTCTGATTCAGGATCGATTATGAAATCATCCCCTGTTTCGGGTGAGCCCTCAACAGCGACATCAAAGGAGCCACCAGGCCCGGAGGAATCTTCTGCCGTAATGTCAAAGTCTGCAAGTTCTGAATCCTCATTTTCTGTGATAGAAATATCACCGGCGGTTCCTGAGTCAGGTTCGTCAGCTATATCAAAGGAGCCGTCAGCTTCAGAGGAAATGTCAGCCGTAATGTCAAAATCTACCAGTTCTGAATCGCTTTCTTCGGTTATTTCAAAGCCTGATAAATCATCTGCAAGCAGTTCATCAGCAACAGAAAAACTTCCTTCTTCTGAATCTGAAAAATTATCGGGCCCGGACAAGTCATCTAAGCCGGTATCTTGAAAAATTTCATCGGCCATTTCTTCGCCGCTGAGTGATTCGCTGAGCGTGGGTTGAACTGCAGTTTCTTCGGCTCCATGTTCAGGGTTTTCGCTGTCAGATGAGGATATCCCGCTAATAGACTGAATGGAAGCTTTTTTGTTTTCAGAGAGTGAATCCATGTTGAGCCACGTGTTGATAATATCACCAATGATGGATGAAGCCTTGAGCTCTCCATGCTGCTCTTCATTAGACCTGGTGACCGCCTCAATGACCCGGCGGATTCCATCAGTGTCATTCTCTTCAAGGTGATCAAGGTGTTTCTTTTTAAGAAGAGATGCATAGCGTTCGATTTTGCCCGAGGGGGCGGAGCCGTCTTGTCCTGTTTCTTCTTCCTTTTCAATTAACAGGGCATATTTCGCCAGAAGTGGGTCCCATTTCATTCTTTCGATAAGGAGTTCAGCATCATGGTCGTTAAAAATATTTTTAAACTCCCGGTATTTTTTTCGTACAAGGTTAAGGTTCGATTCGTCATCTTCAGTAAGGCGGGGTTTCAGGTAGTTGAGCTTAAATTCAATAGAACGGAGAAAGTCAGAAATACTGCGGTTTATAATGCTGTAAATATAATCATAGAATTTAATGACCATAAAGTGTCCTTCTCTACCTGCCATGGAGGTTATAATCCGTCTGAGTGAAGAGAGGGCTGCAAGTTTTTCGTCATACGAGCTTCCCCTGATGTCATCTAGGGACTGGGGGAGCAGGGCTTCATAGCTACTGAATTTTTTATTAAAAAAACCTTCTATCCTGCCATTGGTAATATAGTTGAGATTATGCCGGTACAAAAAAGGATGCAGTTTGTTCGACAGGGTTCTTTCATATTTATATAATATGGAAAAGGGTTCATCTTCAAGGCCCGTCGATATTTTTCGGGCCCTCCCTATGATTGGAAAATTTAACAGTAACCTCGGAGAATCAGAAATCAGGTTTTTGATTATTGAGCCGAAGCCCCCTGGGTGTGTTTTTAGCTGGTCAAGAAATTCTTTATCTTCAGGCATTTTATAGTCTCTTTATATAACAATCTGATATGGTATAGTAACGTAATTGTATCTTTTATAATTCATCCCGGTTATTGTTTTATTTCTGATTTTTCCTCGTCGCATATCCGGGATAGAGTTCTTCTGCGCAGTGGGGACAGAGTCCGTGGGTAAATTCTATATCTGTATGTTTATGAAGATAGTGGTCCATTGGTTCCCAGGTTCCCTCGTTGTTGCGAATTTTTTTGCAGTGAGAGCAGATGGACATCAGTCCCTCAAGAAGGAAAATGTGGGCGAGATGCTTTTCGAGAATTTTCTGGTAGATATAGAGAACTATTCCCTCAATTATTGATATGGGAAAAAAGAATAACAGTATTTCCGGGGGATAGGACATCTGGATAAAACCGGTGAGGGACAGGATGGTTAGAATTGCTGCCCCCCCGCAGAGGATAAAAAAGCTCATCAGGCCCCAAAAACTGCCTAGAAAGAAAAAATAGGTAACGGGAAAGACAAAAAACCAGAAGATACCTGAATTGTGAAATCCCCCGGTAAGAAATAGGTAAAAGGATATAATAATTGTCGGTATTACGTAGAGGGCAATTGAAATGCCGTAAATATGCTTTTTGATAATAAGGTAAAAAGAGAGAAACAGTGAAAGGGAGAGAATCACTTCAATAATTCCGATTATAAAGTTCAGGTAGAGAAGATTCAGTATCCCGTAGGAGAGCAGCGTAATTACGGATATACCGGTTATAACCGTAAACACTCTCCGTTTCGGGATATCAAATCGTTCCTGATCCATTGTCTGTTTTCCTCTATGGGATATTTCTGCCCACTTCTTAAGTTAAGTATACCATAGAATTCTGGCACTGTAAAGATTTTTAGGGGGAAGTTTTAAGCCCCATACCGGGGCCGGTGATGTGCAGGTACTGCCCAAAAATCAGCAGTACCGGTTTTTGCAGAACTCGATTCTTTTTTTTACCTTATCGAATCCTATGAGGGGAAGGGCCAGCTTGATGTCCGGTCCCTTCTGCTTCATGGTGACCAGGGCGCGGGCTGTCATAAAGAAGGGCTTTCCCTTCGCTTCGGTCTTTTCGTTGAGGGCATCTATGAACTTTTCAGCAAAGTTATCTTCTGTCAGTTCGCTTGCGAAGAGCTCTGCTGCCGCATTGATAATTTCCGGGGCTGCTTCACTTTTGAGCCTGTTGTCAGTTGTTTCATCGGGTTCGGGAACCTCGTCAAGAAAGATGCCGATAAAATTTTTAATATCAGAAAGTACTTCACAGCTTCCCCGAATGAGCTCAACAATGGCTTCTAGCTTTGAACGATCTACTGCATCGGCATCATATCCTGCCTCTTTGATATAGGGGAGAAAGAGGTCTGTCAGTTTGGCGATATCATACTTGTTTATATACTGGCTGTTCATCCAGCGAAGTTTTTTGAAGTCAAAGATTGCCGCGCTGCTGCCCAGTTTGTTAAGGTCAAACTCTTTGACCAGTTCTTCTTCTGTGAGAATCTCCTCTCCTGAATCAGTTGCCCATCCGAGAAGTGAGAGGTAGTTGACCAGCGCTTCAGGAAGATATCCTTCCTCCCTGTACAGGTTAACAGAAGTTATCCCGTGGCGTTTCGAGAGCTTTTTTTTGTCTTCTCCCATGATTAGCGGCTGGTGGGCATATTCCGGTTCAGGAAAGCCGAGGGCCCGGGCGACCAGTATCTGCTTTGGTGTATTGGAAAGATGGTCTTCCCCTCGTATGACATGGGTTATGCCCATGAGAGTGTCATCAATGCTTACGATGTAGTTGTAGATCGGTACTCCGTCTGACCTGACAATGATAAAATCCCCGCCAATGTTTTCAGATTTGAATTCCCGGTCTCCCTTCAGGTGGTCCTTGACAACTACTGTTTCATTTTCCGGAACATGAAACCTGATGGTAAAGGCCCTTCCTTCCTTCTCAAATATTTCTTTTTCTTCATCGGAAAGATTACGGCATCGGCCATTGTAGGTGTACGAGACAACATTGCCCTGATCGTCTTTTCTCGAAGCCTCAAGTTCTTCTTTCGTGCAGTAGCAGGGGTATGCCGTGCCGTCGGCGAGAAGCTGCTCGGTATATTTTTTGTAGATCTCAAAACGCTCAGACTGGCGGTAGGGACCCGCGTCGCCACCGGTGTCGGGGCCTTCGGTCCATTCAATGCCGAGCCATTTCAGGTCATCGATGATTGATGCTTCTGATTCGAGGGTGCTTCGCTCCCGGTCAGTATCTTCTATGCGCAGCACATAGCCGGCGCCGTGCTTGCGGGCCATGATATGATTTACAACGGCGGTGCGGGCATTTCCAATGTGCAGAAATCCTGTGGGGCTGGGTGCGAAGCGGACTTTCATGTTTTTCTCCTTGAGTTTATCTTATCGTTCAGGTGCCCCAGGGGAGCTGTGATGTCAATAAAAATATGTACCGTGTTTTTGAGAGACCATGCAGTGCCTCTCTACTAGATTTTGAAATTATCCTTTTTTTATTATTGGTCTGATCTCTCTCTCATCTAATTACAGGTATGGAGATGACAATACACCTGTTCTTCTGATAGATAAAAGTACCGTACCTCAAATTGCCAGAGAGAACAGGAAGGTGTATTGTGGAAGTGCTTTTAACTCTTAATCGCTGACAGTAGGGGCTGGAGCATCTGCCGCTGTAGCAGTATTCCAACCTGTTGATGCCGGTGGATTCATCGAGGTGCTGAAATTATAGTAGTAATCAACGAAGGCTACAGATGTTGATCCTGCATGGATATGTGAACCCGGCATAACATCATCTGTTGAAATATAGAAAAAAGGAGACTCTGCTTTCTTGAAAGATATATAGTAAACTGCACTGAAATAATTGAAATCAGGAGTTGTCGTATCGGGAATATACAAACCATTCACCTCGGTTGACCCGGCACCAGACACAACAACCGAACCTGTTGGTGCAATGGAATAGCTTAAATTACTGACCCCTTGTCGGCTTTGAAGGTCCCTTCCAGAAATTTTCACCGTATAGTCGCCGGAACTGCCAAAAAAGTATCCCGTGCTTGTATTGTCTGAGCTGGTGACATTCACTGTTATTTCTGTGTCCGCAGTATAATCGATCCAGCCCATGTTGCCTGAAACATATGAGCTGTCGCTATCAAGAACCTGTACCTGGTAATAGCCGTCAACATCATGAGAAAAAGTAATGGCTACTACTGTACCGCTCGGCATTATGTATTTTTCATCTACCGCACCTGTTTGAGATACAACGGTTATTGTCACCGGACTGGGGGCCTCGTAATCGAGCATTTTATTCAGTGGGCTGTCAAAACATGACATGATAAGAAAAGGAACAGCCAAGATGGCAAGTTTAAGTGTCATTTTGTTTTCAGATTTCATAATTATACACCTTATCCTTAAAAATGGTAACTTACTGCAAAAGACGGAATTACAGTATTTAAATAATCTGAACCTTCAATAAGAAGGAAGTAATCACAAGATACTGATATGGACAGGGTTCTTTTTAATAATTCATATGACAAACTGAAGCCTGCCAGCACAGAACCATCGGCTCCACGGGAGACCGTGCCGTCACCATCATCAAATTCAATTACTGAAACTCCGCCTCCCAGCCGGGGAGAGAGAGTCAGTACGGAGACTGGAATGTTGTAACTTAACACAGCTGATATTGGGAAGAGCCTCAAATATGGTTTGTCGATACCTTTTCCCTCTGAATGGATGAATCCTGCCTCAATGGAAGCTCTCAGGTTCTTTAACCATGGAAGATTAAAGCCAAAATTAAGAAAATAGGCTGGAGCCATCTTAAGGTCTGCCCCTGCTGAATTAAGGGGAAAAAATAAACCTAAACGCGCAGAAAGATCGGGGGAAAAGGGTATCAGCTGGAAGCTTGACATTTGCTTAATGTCTTTTTTGCTGATACGGGTTTCCTTGGCGGAATCTTTCTGCAGACGAATGTATACATTTTTTGAGTCCTGATCTATCAGGTACCCTGAATAGGATGAGCCGTCCTGCATAATAATACTGATTTTCTCCATCTCCCTGTCACCATAGAGAATTCTTTTTATATTATTACGCCTTATTACCTGTGTCCTGTATTTGGTCTTGACGTATACCTGCCATCTGTTTTCTTTTATTATGTTTCCCTTAATAACCTGGCCGTCTTTTGTGTAAACAATTTCAGCCGAAAGTGCTGAGGCAAAGAGAATAGATACAATAGTTGTAAGAATAATTGTTGGTAGTTTCATAATTAATATACTGCCTGTCTGTTTTTGTTATTTGATCATCTGTCGTCGTATGATATCACGCTTGGGAAGTCTGATTATACCATCACCTGTGTCAAGTCTGATGACGGCACTGTTTTGAGAAACGATAGAACCAATGATGACACTCTTATCTCTGAGGGTGATCTTTGAAAGAACTTTTCCCTGTTCTCTTAGTTTTTCAACAGGAGAAAGGCTATTCCATCGATTGATTTCTGTATCTATGTCTTTTTGGATGATAGATTCTTTCTCTGAATATTCTGAAAATTTTTCCTTTAATTTTTCAATCGAGATATTTGAAGGATTATCTATTTCTTCGGGCACTGCCAGTTTTTTAAGCTGAAGAATCTCAACTTTTTTAAGGGGTTTAATTTGAGGATCCGGCTTGTCTGTAAAAATAGCTGAATTGCCTTTGGTCAGCGTCCAGCTGTTTTCTTTTTTCTTGTTGAGGCTCATTTTAACTATTCCGGTACCCAGAAGTACTTTCGATGTATTTTTTTTGTAAGTGGTCAGAAAACGTGTACCCCTGATAGCCGCAGTAATAGTTTTTGTTCCAACTCGATAGTTTTTAGATTTATTAATTTTTGAATATACAGAACCAGACTTCAGAAATATATTTGTTCCCTCTGAGCGATCAAGTATTGATTTAAAGAGAATTGTAGAGGAAGATAAAATACGGATCATTCCAACTTTATTAATTTGGATAACAGCAGAGGAATTTTTACCGGTTATTATCGTATCATTTTGTGTAATAATAGATTTGATGGCTGTAGTTTTTATCTTTCCCGTTTTATCTTGTATTTTTACATTGCCGGTATAAAACAAAAGAACAGCTTTTTTAGATAAGGAAGATTGCTGAGAGCAGGAAAAGGGTACCAACATTAATATTGTAAGAATTATTTTATTCATTTTAGATCCTCATTGGTTGAAGCTTTATTTATATTAATAATAAAAGGATCTAAATAAGGAAACTATTTTTTATTATGATTATGCAATTAATTTATCAAAACCAGTATGGGCGGTTTTTTAATAAAGTTTTCAAATTTTTAATGAAATAAGTGTAGTAGTTTTAAGTGAATTGTTTTTAAAAACACAACCCGTAAAGAGGAGCCAATGATTAGAATAACTGTTTTGTGCAGCCTGTTAGCCGGAGTAATTCTTGGCAGTACCATGACCTTTGCCAGCCCCGAAAAGCCCGTTGTCACCCTTCGCTCAGGGACAATAGAAAACGATGACATCGCCGAACCTTTAAGCAAAGACAGCAAAAAGTTTAAGCCTTTGCTCGACACCTCGAATATGATAGTTAAAAGCCTCAAGAAAAAAGCCTATGGCGACATATACGAAAAAAACTTCCACCCCGAACTTGCTAAACTTATATCTTCTAAAAAGTTTATAGAGTTGAATGAAAAGATTGTCTTTGATCTCGGTCCTGTAGAAACGTATAAGCCAATGCAGTGGTACTTTGTTTGCATAGAGGAAGGGGGGAAGGATATACTCATTAGCGTTAAAATTGTCCATCACCGGGCGGCAGTGGTGTATTACAAGTTCACTTTTTATCCCGATAATCCACGGGGGATAATAGGCTTTTACTACAGTGTGAAGCATTTACGGGTGAAGGTAAAAAGCTGACATTCTATCTGCCGATGCCTTCTTTTTTCATTGACAGACCTTTCTTTTTCTCGACCTATGTGACATGAGGCTATAGCTGGTCCCCCACGAAGGCACGAAAACGGTTTCGCGCCTTCGTGTGAAACTTCAAATATTGGAGAAACAATGCAGGACACCATACTTCTTGCCGCTGAAGCAATCAAAAAGTCGAAGAACCTGATTTCTCTCACCGGTGCGGGAATATCCGTGGAGAGCGGTATTCCTGATTTCCGGAGTGCCGGGGGCCTCTGGGAGAAATATGACCCTGCGATTTATGCTTCAATCGAGACCTTTGAAAATCATCCGGAAAAGGCATGGGATATGATTTTTGAGATGGTAGAAGTAACGGCTGACGCGGATGCAAATCCTGCCCATAAAGCCCTGGCTGAACTTGAAGCAATGGGGTACCTGAAGGCGGTCATAACGCAGAATATCGACAACCTGCACCAGGAAGGGGGCAGCAAAGAGGTCATTGAGTATCACGGCAACGCCAGCCGCCTCACGTGTCAGAAATGTAAAAGCAGCTACGCAGCGGAAGATTTTGATATATCGACCCGGGAAATACCCCGGTGCAAAAAATGCAGCCGCATATTGAAACCGGACGTTGTGTTTTTTGGTGAAATGATTCCCCGGGATGCCCTTCTTCAGTGTGATAACCTTGCACAGTTTACCGACGCAGTCATCGTTGTAGGAACCAGCGCCCTTGTCTATCCCGCCGCGTCAATTCCCTATGAGGCAAAGGAGCGGGGAGCTACAATCATAGAATTTAATATAGAAAAAACCGGCCTTACCCGTCAGATTACCGATATTTTTATCGAAGGCCCCGCTGGAACAACCCTGCCGCAGGTTGTTGAAGCCCTTAAACATTGAATGCAGGTTACACCGTGAATAGAATCCAGATCCTCTCAGAGACAGTAAAGAATAAAATTTCCGCCGGTGAAGTCGTCGAAGGGCCCTTTTCCGTGGTTAAAGAACTTATTGAGAATAGCCTTGATGCAGGGGCCGGCCGAATTGAGATCCAGGTGCTTGAAGCCGGCATGAAGCGTATCAGTATTACTGATGACGGCAGGGGGATTCATCCCGAAGACCTGGAGCTCACGGTCATGGAACATGCCACCAGTAAGATCAGCGATATCCATGACATAGAAAGTATCCATTCTTATGGTTTTCGCGGAGAGGCCCTTTCGAGCATCTCTTCAATTTCAAATATGAGCCTCCTGACCCGGCAGCCTGAAGACGATGAGGGGGGGCGTATCGATGTCCGTGAAGGAAAACTGAAAAAGGGAACTTACGCGGGAGCCTCGGGAACCACGGTCATTGTCGAGAACCTTTTTTATAATGTACCGGCGCGGAAAAAGTTCATGAAGGCCCAGCGTACCGAGATGAAGTATATCCGTGAAACGGTATTGAAGGCGGCCGTGGTTAACCCTGAAGTCACCTTTCGCCTTGAGACCGATGGAAAGCAGGCAATGATGCTCCAGGGGACCGATGACCATGAAGAGCGGATTCGCCAGGTCTACGGCACTTCGATAATGAAGGGCCTCTACCATGAAACCATAACTGATCTGAAGGTAAGCCTGACGGGCTTTCTTTCCCGCCCCGATTTTTTGAAGGGTACCCGCTCGGCCCAGCTTCTTTTTATCAACGGACGTCCCATCGAGTATAAGTACCTGGGCTTTCTTTTGTCACGGGCTTATGAGGCAGTTGCCCCGAAGGGGAAATATCCCATGGCCCTTCTTTTTCTTACCATTGATCCTGAGCTGATTGACGTGAACATACATCCCGCAAAGCGTGAGGTGAAGCTTTTTGACCAGCGCTATATCGACAGCCTCATTATAAATTGTGCAGCCAAGGCGTTGGACCGTGATCATGAGATAAGAGAAGAAATATTCAGAGGGGAAGGCGTCGGCCCCACTGCGGCGCCTCCGGTCGTTCCGGTATCTTCTCTGTCACCGGGAGATTATGATACCTCGGAGAGAGGAAGAGAAGTCTACCGGCTCCGGGACAGAGAGGCTTCTCCTCAATATAGAGAAACTTCTCCGGAACCTGCTCCTCCCCAGGAAAGGCACACTTCCCCGGAGGGAGAACTCCCCCTGCCGGGCATGAAAGAGCTTTCGGGCTTTTATAAAGAAATAAAGTCTCACTCTGAAGGTATTCTCGGAACAGTTTTTGATACTTATGTCCTGGCGGAGCGTGAGGGCGCCCTTTACTTTATTGATTTTCATGCCGCCCATGAGCGTTTTATCTTTGACCGCCTCATGACCGAAGAGGGAAGCCCGGAAAAACAGGAACTCCTGATGCCGGAAGTCGTTGAGCTTTCCCTGGGGGACTACCAGCTGGTGCTGGATAATTTGTCCCTCTTTTCTGAAATTGGATTTGACATGGAAGATTTTTCTGATAAGAGCATAATGGTACGGGCAGTACCGGCCCATGTGAGAAAGCTTGACGTTGAGGCCTTTGTCACCGGCTTCATCGAAGAGCTGAACCTTGAGAAGGGGACCGGTGACGGTTCCCGCGCCATAGCCGCTTCAGCTGCCTGTCATCAGGCAAAGCGGGCCGGGGATACCCTGACCGGCGATGACATGAAGCGTCTCATAGAGGGGGTCTTCGGCGGAGACCATGAACTGCGCTGTCCCCACGGACGACCCTTTGTTCATAAAATATCCAGGGATGACCTGGAAAGGATATTTAAACGTTCATGAAAAAGATAATACTTGGAGTCTCATCATCAATTGCAGCCTACAAGGCCTATGACCTGGCTCGTCTCTTTGTCAAGGGGGGCGACTCGGTATACACGGTATTGACAGAAAATGCCCTTCACCTGGTCTCGCCCCTTACCTTCGAGACCCTGACGGGCAACCCGGTCTATACGCATTCATATTCCCAGGACCGTCGTGAAATGGGTCATATCTCATTGAAGGACGGAGCTGACCTTTTCCTGGTAGCACCGGCAACGGCAAACATCATGGCGAAATTTGCCTCAGGTATCGCCGATGATCTTTTAAGCACCACCTTTCTTTCGGTGACATGCCCGGTTTTGCTTGCCCCGGCCATGAATCCGAATATGTACAGCCACCGGGCTACACAGGAAAATATGAAAAAACTGAAGGATTGGGGTATGCATTTTATCGATCCTGCCGTGGGAGAAGTAGCATGCGGTGATGAGGGGCAGGGCAAATTTCCGGAAATAGAAACTGTATACAGGAAGGCACAGGATGTTCTTAAAGGATAGAAAAATAGTGGTCACCGGGGGGCCAACCCGGGAGTGGCTTGATCCGGTCAGGTTCCTGTCGAATCCCTCTACGGGAAAGATGGGGGTCGCTATTGCAGAAGAGGGCCTTCGAAGGGGAAAGGAAGTGGTTTTTATCCACGGGCCCATGGATGACCGGCTTCTTGAGGGTAAAAAATTTACCACCCGTGATGTCGAGTCAACCTCTGATATGCTTGCTGCTGTTCTTGATGAGCTTGCAGATGGAGCAGTACTGGTCATGTCGGCGGCACCTGCAGACTATACCGCGGCTAAAGTATCTGATGAAAAGATAAAGAAACAGGGTGATGAAATGACCCTTACCCTGAAGAGAACCCCTGATATTTTAAAGAATGTCGCTGAAAAGCGGGACGCGGGAGAGCTTAAAGACCTTTTTGTCGTCGGTTTTGCCGCCGAAACCACCAATGTCGAAGAGTATGCCCTGGGTAAATTAAAAGAAAAAAATCTTGAGATGATATGTCTTAACGACGTATCCCGTAAGGGTGCCGGTTTTGGTACAGAAACAAATATTATAATTATATACAATAATGACGGGAATTCAATCAAGCTGCCGATGCTTTCAAAGCGTGACGTTGCTGAAAAGATTTTTGACCGTATCGAAGAACAGCTGTAAATTGTCTGTACCGTCAGTATCTCTGCCGAAGCATGTCCAGGTGCTCTGCATATAAGGAGGCGCGTCATGTGGCACAGGAAACCAGTAGTGGCCGGTGCGTTTTATCCCTCAGAAAGGGATGATCTTTCAGGTATGATAAAGGAGTACATGGATAAGGCGGACATACCGAGCCTCGAGGGAGAGGTTCTCGGTATTATTTCTCCCCATGCCGGATATGTTTACTCCGGTCCTGTGGCGGCCTATTCTTTTAAACTCGTTCAGGATATGAAGCCCGAGGTGGTTGTCGTACTGGCTCCCTCTCATCGGGCACGTTTTAACGGCGGCTCAGTGATTCCCGGGGGCATCTATGAGACTCCCCTGGGTAATATTCCGATAGACGAAAAGATTGGAGAAGCCCTTAACGGGAAGGGGCGTTTTGTCTTTATCAAAGAAGCCCACCAGCATGAGCATTCCCTTGAGGTGCAGGTTCCCTTCCTGCAGGCCGTCATTGATGATTTCACCCTTGTTCCGATAGTCATCGGATCTGTTGAGCTGGATGTCTGCCGTGACATGGCCGACGAACTCTATGATGTCTTGAAAAAAGACGGGAGACGATTCCTTCTGGTTATTTCAACTGATCTCTCTCACTATCACAGCTATGAATCGGCCCGGGAACTGGATGGTCTCTTCATTGAAAGCCTTAAGACTTTCAATGAAGAGAGTATAAAAGAATCCATTTCCCGGAAAGGAGCTGAGGCCTGCGGCGAAGGGCCGATACTGACCGGTCTGATGCTGGCCAGAAAGCTGGGGGGCGACACGGTAGAGGTTCTTAAATACGCTACTTCTGGAGACACGGCGGGAGATAAAAACCAGGTAGTAGGATATCTCTCAGCGGCATTAATAAAACAGTAAGCGGAATAACTATGATTGAACTCAACAGGGACCAGCAGGAACGGGTATTGAAGCTTGCCCGCAAAACCATTGCCGATGATCTCGGGATAGAGACTCAGGTCGGAACAATCGAAACCGGTGATGAAATTTTTACCGAAAAATGCGGAGCCTTTGTAACAATTCACATTTCCGGAAACCTGAGAGGATGTATTGGTTATATCGTCGGGGTTAAAAGCATACCTGAAACAGTTATTGAGATGGCAAAATCAGCGGCCTTTAAAGATCCCCGGTTCAGTCCCCTGAAAAAAGAGGAGTACAGCCTGATTGATCTTGAAGTATCGGTTCTTTCACCCATTGAGACAGTCAGTAATGTTGCTGAAATAGTCACGGGACGTGACGGACTGATTATATCACGGGGTTATAACCAGGGACTGCTCCTTCCTCAGGTGGCAACAGAGCAGGGATGGGATCGTGATACTTTTCTTGAGCATACCTGCTACAAGGCGGGGCTTCCGGGAAGCGCCTGGCGTGATAGTGAGACAAAGATTGAAAAATTTTCAGCCCAGGTCTTCGGTGAAATTGAACTGGGGCTCTTGTCGTAAACACCGCTTTAAATATTAAACAGGTGCAATGAAGAGGATGGCCGCCACAGGAGGCTCCTCCCGTCATTGTAAAAAGGACAGATAATGTTAAAAAGTAAATATGTTGTGGCAGTACTGCTTATCGGGGCAGCTGCCCTGACTTCCTGCAAAAAACCTGAGAAGCCTGCTGAGCCTGCAGGGATTTTAAAAAAATGGGCCGAAGCCACTGAAAAAATTGATTATAAGACCTATAAAAAATATGAAGTCAATCCAAAGGAGCACCGGGTCTTTCGGGAAATTTTTAGAACTTATTTTCTCCGGGATATCATGATCATCTCCACAGAAGAGCTTGACAGAAAGGATATTCATTCAGACCATGCGGGTAACAAGTATATAAAAAGTAATGTCATCTTTACGGCAACCGAAGTGAGCCGAAAAACAAGAGCCCCGGTTCAGATGGTTCGGGGTGAAGTGCTCTTTGTTAAATATTCCGAGGGCTCGAGAAAAGATGATGGATGGCTGATGTTTAACCGGACTCTCATTCGTACAAAATGGTAGGTTTTCATGAAACGCTTTAGTCTGAATTTATATGAGCTCTTTATTGGCTTCAGGTATCTGAAATCAAAGAAGGGACAGGGCTTCATATCCTTTAATACCGTTCTCTCCATGATAATTGTATTTCTCGGTGTCTTTATTCTTATTGTGGTGATCTCTGTCATGAACGGGTTCCAGTCACAGATAAAAGATAAGATTCTCGATGTCGATTCGCATATATCTGTCACAAACGGATACGGTAATCCCAATGGTGATTCCATGGTTAACTATGGTCGCCTTGTTGAAAAAATAAAGGCCGTACCCGGTGTCACGGCTGTTGATCCCTTTGTTCAGGGGGAGGCCCTTTTCAGGCATAAAACAAATATCGGGTACGTGATGATTCGCGGGACTGGTACTGAAAAGAATATACCGAAGGATGTTCTGAAATTTCTCCATGAGGGAAAGGAAGATTTTACCCGCAAGCGGGGAATATTCATCGGCGCTGAAATGGCCGTCAATAATGGCATTAGCCGCGGGGACTATCTTGAGATTATTGTACCAAAGGGCCGCCTTTCTGCCCGGGAAGGGATGACCCCCGGCATGCAGAAGTATAAGGTTCTCGGTTTTTTCAAGACCGGGTACTATGACTTTGATACCAAGCTGATACTGATGGACTTCAGACAGGCCCAGCGTCTCTACGAGGTCGGAAATGTAGCCCGGGGCATCGGAATCAAAATCAGTGATGTCTACAGTGGGCTCGAAACCGTTGCCAGCAGAATACGAAGCGCCGTCTCCTTTGACTATAATGTACGAACCGCTGCTGACCGAAACCGAAATCTTTTTTACGCCCTGCAGCTTGAAAAGCTGATTATGACCATAATTCTTTTTCTGGTGATTCTCTCTGCGGCCTTTTCTATCATGGGGACCCTTGTCATGGTGGTAATGGAAAAGAAAAAGGCCATTGGTGTTTTGAAATCCATGGGCGCGAAGCCGAACTCTATTATGATAATTTTTATACTCGAGGGCTTTCTCATCGGGATTGCCGGTACGGTCATGGGAGTCCTCATGGGCCTCGCGGCTGCATTGAACCTTGAAGCAATTATTAAGTGGATCGAAGCGACCATAAACAGTGTCGGTATGAAAGTTCACATGCTGTTTAGTATGGCTCCCTGGGAGCAAATTTCCCTGGTGCCGAAACATGTCTATTATATAGACTCTATCCCGACGGTGGTGAAACCCGAATTTGTTGTTTTCATTGCCGTCTTTGCGGTATTTCTCTCAACGGTAGCGTCGATTTTTCCCGCCTGGCACGCGTCGAGACAGAAGCCGGTAGACACAATACGCTACGAGTAGGGAGGATACCATGAATAATGATGTAATTATACAGGCTGAAAATGTAGAGAAGTTTTACGGATCGGGACACGCGGCTCTCCAGGTCTTGAAGGGCGTCTCTCTTTCAATAAACCGTGGAGAGATCGTTTCAATCATGGGACCCTCAGGTGCCGGTAAGTCGACCCTTCTGAATCTTGTGGGCTGTATTGATAATTTTCAGAAAGGAAGTTTATCCATTCTCGGGAATGATATCTCTTCCCTTTCAGTAGAAGACCTTTCGGGATTTCGAAACCGTCATCTAGGATTTATTTTTCAGCTTCATAATCTTCTCCCTGAATTTTCAGCCCTTGAAAACTGCATGATGCCCCTTCTGATCAGGCGCGTCAGCCGTCACGAGGCGCGTGAAGAGGCTTTTGAGCTTTTAAAGCGTTTCGGCCTCGAAGATCGAGCCGACCATAAGCCGGGTGAGCTGTCAGGGGGCGAATGCCAGCGTGTGGCTGTTGCCCGGGCAATCATCGGTAAACCGGATATCATTCTTGCTGATGAACCTACCGGAAGTCTCGATTCGGTGAATTCACAAAACCTGACAGAAATTCTTCTTGAGCTGGGCCGTGAGAATGATATTACAATCGTAATTGTAACCCATGATCATTCAATTGCCGCCATGACCGAACGAACGATATCTATAATTGATGGACGTATTGACGGGGAAGTTGCCTCTTAATTTACTTTTTGCCATGGCTGTATCCCCTAAACTATCGGTCGGTCGCTTTTAAGAGAATGCCTGTAAATCCGGATTCCTCGAGCCGATGCTGGCAGGCGTCGAGCCCCCTAAATCCCCCGTGGGGGGGCTTCATTACTTGAAAATGATAGAGAACAAAAGGTGTTTAATCCCAGCCGGGGGTGGCGAACCGTCTGCACATTACATGTTATGAGTACGCTTGAGCCGGGGGAGGGGATTCTGCTCGATCAGGGGATTTGCTACTTCAGCTTTTTCTTCTCAGCCTTCAGCCGTTTTTTCTCTACCTTGGAAAGGGCCTTGTCTTCCTTTTTTTTTACCTGAGCCATTTCTTCTATCAGTTCTGGTGTGATATTTCGGGCTGCCGGTACAGTGGCTTCTTCTGGTTTTTCACCGGGTAAGGATGCTTTAACTTCCTTTGCCAGAGAATCTTCTGTAATCGGTACCGGTTCTTTTGTTGATTGCTTGTTTGACCTTTTTGCTTCCCGGCGTTTTTTACCCCGGTCGATGAGGTGCTCGGCAAAGCGGCGGCCAAACTGGCCAATGAAACCGGCAAGCAATATGGTGCCGGTCCACTTGAGGACGGTGATAAAACTGTCATTTTTAAATATGCTTAATATGTCCATGGTGAGTTAATCGCGCCGGCGAAAGCCGGCGCGAATGAATAGTCTAGAAGTCTTTTGGTGTCAGCTTGGGGCGCAGCCGGTTCATCATGTAGAAGCCGGATTTAGACATGTCCCTGGTCTTTCCATCCTGCTTGTAGAAAATCCATATCTGATCTTTTTTGTTCATCATGTATTTTCCTTTAGCCTGAAGTTTTCCACTGGGCCAGTATTCCTTAAATATGCCGTTCTTTTTGCTCAGCATGTAGGAGCCCCTTGTTTTAACTTTTCCATTGGGGTAGTAGGTCTCGAACTGCCCATTGATCTTGTATCGCTTTGGGAGTCCTGTCAGTTCGCCCTTTCCGGCCAGTTTGCCGTTTTTGTATATCCAGCCCATGCCCGCGCACATGCCCCCCTTGAGGGTGAATTTCTGAATCATGACCTTTTTGGCGTCATAGTATTTCCAGAGACCTTTTTGACTTCCTTCAACATAGGGGCCTTCAGACTGAAGGAATCCCTCTTTGGCAAAGGTCTGCCATTTTCCGTGCTGCTTGTTTTTTACATAAGGCCCATGCATTGCTTTCTTGCCGGTGGGGTAGAAAAAGGCCCAGGTGCCGGTTTTTTTACCTTTATTGTATCGTCCTGTTTTCTTTTTTTTGCCATTGGGGTAATTTTCGTACCATGCGCCGTCGAGAACGTTATTTATGTAGTAGCTTGATACTTTTAGATTGCCATTTTTATGAAACTCCTGGTTCAGGCCGTTCTTCTTGCCCTTACGGTAGTATTCAATCTTGTAGGTGATGTTTGAGTTGGGGAAGTAACTTTTCTGGATACCGGCGACTTCTCCCTGGACATAGGGAACTTCTTTGGCTTTATTTCCCTTCTTGTCAAAGAAGAGAACCATGCCGTCCATCTTACCCTTTTTGTACGGGGCTTCTATCTTTTTTGGGCCTTCTTTGTAGTAGAAAGTCCAGGTTTCTTCTTTTGTGTCAGCCTTATAGGTTCCCACGAGTTTCTTCTGCCCCCCGGGATACCAGGCGGTCCAGGTGCCTTCTTTCTTGTTAGCCTTATAGTTTCCCGCAGATTCTTTTCTCAGGGGCTTTTTCTTTGCTTTTTTATAGTAAAAGGTCCAGAGTCCCTCTTTGGTGACATCTTTCATGGTCAGCTGAGGTTCGGAGGCTTTCTTCTTCTTTTTCTTGCCCTTTTTCTTCTGTTTTCCTTCAGCAGCTTTTTGGGCTGCTTTTTCTTCGGCTGCCTTTTTGTATTCTTCGGTGAGAATATAAGATCCTTTGCTTTTCAGCTCGCCGGTGGGGTAGTATATAGTAACGATGCCGTCTTTAAAGACCGTTCCCTTTGCTTTATTGTCCTTTTTGTTTTTTGAAGTACAGGAAAAGGCAAGGACTGCAGCAAGGGTAAAAATGATCACTGCATGTTTGTTTTTCATAGGTAGTTCTCCAGATGTTTCATGTTTTTCAGAGATTACCGGCTCCCATGGCCGGGAGCAGTACCCTGAAGATATAATAATGCCTGTTGGCGACATTGCATCATAATAGATAAGCCCAATTACTGCTTCTTGTCAAATAAAATTCAATAGATAAGGAAGTCTTCCTGCAGTTTCCGGAAAGGCCAGCCCTGCGTGGGAGATGGACAGGTTAAAACTTCCTTCGCCGTAAAAAAGAGAGATTATTGGCTTACAGTCAGCCAATAATCCGGGTAACGAGACGGCGGATAGGGTAAAAGAGCAGCGCGGCGATGACGACACCTATTATCATGTCAAGATTTGATACAGGTGCAACAAAACGGGTGAATACTACGAATATTACCGCTGAAATAGCAAAACTGATCGCATTGATAACCATATTTTCCTCTCGGGCCTGCAGGCAGTTTCAGTACCTGCCTGTTTTAGTATGGCTGAATCATATCGGCAGGGCCGGTATTGGCAAGCAGAAAAGCGTATGTATCTACCGCATCTTCATATGGTCCATTATCAGAAATTCAAAAAAACGCTGCGGCACGAAACGCTTCAGATGAAGGGAGAGCATCTGCTCAAAGGGGCCGGTGGAATACCGGAGACGGGGTGATTTTTTGCCCATGACCTTCTGTATTAAGAGGGCCACCTTTTCCGGGGGAGAGCCCTTTTGTTCATCCTTTTCTACTATCTCCATGCTTCTGAGCACCGCATCCTGATAGATATTATCGCTGCCACGGGCATCGGCTTTTTTGCGGTTTGCCGTAAAGCCTGTTTTGATGTCTCCCGGCTCAATGAGAACGGTATGGATGCCGAGATTTTTTATTTCCATAGCGAGAGACTCAGTATAGCCCTCAACAGCATATTTGCTGGAGCAGTATACCGATTGAAAGGGAATGCCCATTTGTCCGACTATTGAGCTGATATTGATGATCAATCCTGACTGCCGGCTTCTCATGGCGGGAAGTACCGCATTGGTCATTCTCATGATACTGAAAAGGTTTACCTCAAACTGGTCCTGTGCTTCATTGATGTCTATCGTTTCTGCGGGCCCCGATGTGCCGTAGCCCGCATTGTTGATCAGCACGTCTATTTTGTCTTCCTTTGCAAGAATAGAGCTGACCGCCTCTTGTATTGATTTCTCGTCAGTGATGTCTACTTCAAGTATCTCGAGACCCGGAGTTTCCGGGTTGGTCTTTTGGTAGCGGGTGAGGTTTCGGGTGGTGCCGTAGACCCGGTGGCCTGATGATGAGAGCAGGGCGGCGGTTGCTTTTCCGATTCCCGATGTAACGCCGGTAATGAGTACTACTGATTTTTCCATAGTTCCTCCTTATGTAGAGAGTGAGTGTTCACTCAATTTGGTATTATCATAGTGGTTCTGTTTTTGAAAGCAAGCATAAAAAAAGACGACATTGCGCAATGTCGTCTTTCAGGAAAGTCCGTCTTAAATGACATAAAACGCTAATCGAAATTTGAAAATACGCCGATATGTACAAAGTACAACCATACCGTAAGACGGGGGAAACCATGCTTAAGCCGGTAATTGATCTTGAAAAAATCTTAACGAAGGAACTGGAGCTCTACGCCAGGCTCTACAGTCTCGAAAACGCCAAAAGTGAGGCGATAATTGAACGGGAAGGAAAGCTTATTGAATCTCTTTCCATAGAGCAGGAATCCCTTCTTTCAGACCTTTCACGTCTTGAAATGAAAAGAGAAGCGGTAATTGACGAGTACGCAAACTCTAATGATCTTCGTGATTTTTCCGGGGCCCTGACCCTGCGGGATATCGTACTCTCCATGGATGAAGATTCATCTCACCATCTGCTTCGTCTCGGTATGGAACTAAAGAATTCGGTTGTTGAGCTTTCACGGCTTCAGAAAACCAATGAACAGTTGATCCGGGATAACCTGGAATTTTTTGATATACTTCTTTCGGGGCTGCGGGAAGAAAACTCCCTCAGTGCCGGTTACGGCAATAATGGGAAGGAAGACAGCCGGGTTGCCAGTTCAATGATTTTTAACCAGAAAGTGTAGGGGGCACCACTATGAATTCAACATTCATGGGACTTGAAATCGGAAAACGGGGACTGATGTCCCACCAGCAGGCCCTCCATGTCACGGGTCACAATATATCTAATGCAGAAAACAAGGAATACTCACGCCAGCGTGTTGTTATTACTGCGACAGATCCTCTTTATATCCCCTCTCTGAACCGGGCGACAACCCCGGGCAATATCGGTCAGGGGTCAATGATTCAGACTGTTGAACGGGTTCGTGATTCCTTTGTCGATGACCGCATTGTGACTGAAAAAAATGCCATGGGATACTGGGAATCAAAAGATGCCTTTATTAAACAGATAGAGCATGTCTACAATGAGCCCTCTGACCAGTCGATACGGAGCCGCCTTGACAAGCTATGGCAGGCCTGGGAAGAACTCTCCAAACACCCGGAAGAACGATCAGCCCGGGAAGTGGTAAAACAGCGGGCTGTCAGTCTCAGCAGTGAAGTAAATGTGGTCTACCGTCAGCTCTATGACCTTCGCCAGGATGCGAACCGCCAGATAAAGCAGCGGGTTGCGGAAATAAACATGTACGCGAAGGATGTACGGGATCTCAATGAACGTATACTGAAGGCTGAAGCGGTGGGAGACAATCCCAATGACCTGAAGGACCGACGGGATGCCCTCATTGAAAAGATGTCTGAAATCGTAAATATATCCGTGGGACGCAGCGATAAGGATGAAATTATCGTTTATATCGATGGTGAAAATCTTGTACAGGGTGAAGTTTTTCATCCCCTTGAAGCCCGCATGGACCCGAAGAACAGCGGTTTTTTTAAAGTAGTCTGGAAGGATACGGGCCGTGATGTTCAGGTGAAGGGCGGCCATCTCGCGGGACTCGTTGAAGTCAGGGACAAGATACTGCGGGAGAATATCAATGATATCAATGCCTTTGCGGTTAACCTTGCTGATATGACCAACGAGGTGCACCGGGACGGCTTTAGCCGGAATGGTGAAACAAATATAGATTTTTTCAGGCATCTGACTATCAGTGATAATGATGAAGGAAATCATGATATAAACAATGACGGTGTTGATGATGTTACTGCAATCTTTAAGGTTGCAGGTAATAATAAAGTCGATGCCTCAGCGGCAATAGGTATATCAGGTACCATTACCTTTGTGACCAATGATGAACGGGATGCGACGGCGCAGATTGACTATAATAAAAAAGATACGGTCAACAGTGTCATTAAGAAAATCAATGACGCGAAACTCGGCGTGGTTGCCTACCTGAATCATAATGGTCAGCTTGCAATGAAGGCCACTCTCGCCAAGGATAATGATGCTAAAAATTTTATGATTCGTCATATGGAAGATTCAGGCCAGTTTCTCGTTGGATTCAGCGGCATCCTCAAACAGAGCGGCGCCCAGGGGGCCTTTGATTATCGGCGGGTCAATGATATTACCAAGTTCCTTCCGAACCGGGAGCATATAACCATTGCTCCGAAGCATAATCCCGCGGCGCACATGCAGGTCTCTGAAGCTGTACAGCTTGATGTTGACAAGGTGTCTGCTGCACGGGGAAAAGACATCGGCGGAACGGGTGATGTCAATAAGAGCAATGGTATCGGTGACGGATCAAATGCACTGCGGATGGCTTCACTGCGGCATAAACAGGCCATGGTGGATAATAATACAACTTTTAATGACTACTATGTAGCTCTTATCTCCCGTATTGGAACACAGGGAGAAGAGGCAAAGGACAGGATTCGCAACCAGGAGACCCTGCTGAAGAACCTGACGAACCTGAGAGAATCTGTTTCAGGCATTAACCTTGATGAAGAAATGGCCAGTATGGTTGCCTACCAGCACGGGTACAACGCGGCAGCACGGGTTATTTCAACAATGGACCGAATGCTTGATACTATAATTAACAGAATGGGAGTCTGATATGTACCGAGTAACCAATCAGATGCTTAGTAATACCATGAAGTATAACCTGAACCGTCACCAGACGGAAATGGACCAGACTCAGAATAGACTTGCCACGGGGAAAACTGTAAATATACCTCGTGACAATCCGATAGCCGCGACAAACCAGATGCTTTACAATTCCCGGCTTACGGAAGTCAAGCAATACATCAGTAACCTGAGTGAATCAAAGGGGCGTCTTGATCAGGTTGATCAGACAGTACAGTCGACCCTTAGAATTTTCCAGCGTCTCAGAGTCCTGACTGTTCAGGGTGCCCACGGTATTTATTCTTCCTTCGAAAGAAAAGAAGCCGCGGCAACTGAGATAAATGAGCTACTCGAAGAGTTGGTGAACATCGCCAATTCGAAAAGTGCAACAGGGCGCCCGATCTTCGGGGGCCACATGACAGGAACTGAAGAACAGCCAAATCCCTTTGTGCCTGTTTATCAGACCCTTACCGCGGGCAACCAGGGTGACGCCATGATTGGTGTCGAGTACCGTGGAAACACCGGAGATGTTCTGCGAGAGGTTTCCAAGGGCGAGTACATGGCGGTCAACGTTCCCGGAAACAAGCTCTTTTGGGCCACCAACCAGATTTTAACTTCTAATAAAGATTCTTCAACTTATACCGCCGCTGCTAATAACACAATACGCATAGACGGTAAGGAAATCAATGTAAGCGCCGGGGACAACCTGGACATCATCATAGACAAAATAAACAATGCGGGCCTTTCTGCACGGGCAAGCAAGGGCGGTAGAAACAATATTATCATGGAAACCACAACTCCCCACCAGTTATGGATGGAAGACGTGGGTAGCGGAACGGCGCTGCAGGATCTTGGTCTTATCAATTCACGGTTTCCTCAGCCCCCTAACAATATGGACCCAACAGTCACAATTGGGGGAATGTCGATTTTTCAGGCAGTAATAACCCTGCGGGATGATCTCGTAAGGGGCGACCAGGAACTGGTCGGCGGCAGGGATCTTGCTCTGATGGATATGGCACTTGAAAATGTTCTTCGTCATGTCGCCGGTGTGGGGGCAAAGCAGAGCCGTGTTGATGAGCTGACCCGACGGACTGAAAATGAAAAGGGTACCATCATGGAACTGATTGCAAAGAGTGAGGGTATCGATTATGCTGAAGAAATTATGAACTTTAAATGGCTTGAAAGTGTTCACCAGTATGCACTGGCGGTTGGAGCGAAAACCATTAAGCCTACTTTGATGGATTTTCTGCGATAGTTGAAAAAATTAAAAAGAAATATTACCCGCTTCAGGGTAAATTAAACAAAGGAGAACATCCTTGAGTATTACAATTAAAAGCAAACCTTATGGTGAAATTGAGATAGATGAAAAACAGGTAATTGATTTCTACGATGGACTTCTTGGTTTTGATTATATAAAAAAGTTCGCTCTTATCGATGTCGATGAGCAAAAGTCGCCCTTCAAGTGGCTCCAGGCAATGGATGAACCTGCACTTGCCTTTGTGGTGATTCAGCCTGAAGATTTTATGGCTGAGTACAAACTGGTCGTTTCACAGAGCGATCTGGATGCAGTAGAAGCATCGGAGAAGGAAAGTCTGGTGGTGCTGGCAATTGTCACCATACCTGAAAATCCTTCTGATATGACGGCAAATCTCCAGGGGCCGATCATTGTTAATCCTGAAAAAAAGCTGGGACGGCAGGCAATTTCCCTCAGTGATAAATATCATGTACGCCATAAAATCCTGGAAGAAATGAAAAAAGCTGAGGACGCAGGGGAGTAATCTATGCTGGTACTGGCACGAAGATTAAATGAAAGCATCATGATTGGTGATGAGATAGAAGTTGTTGTCATAGATATTAAGGGTGACCAGGTTAAGCTTGGCATTAAAGCGCCGAGAAAAGTAACTGTTCACCGAAAAGAAATCTATGATGAGATCAAGGGACAGAATATTGAAGCGGTCAAGTCAGACATTGATCCGGGTAAACTTGATAACCTTTCTGGATTTTTCTCAAAGGATAAAAAGAAAAAGTAAACTTTTTTATACATGCGCCCTGGCTGTTATGCCGGGGTCACCGCAATATTTCCAGGACTGGGAAAGGGGGGACTCTTTTCCGGTTTTTTGTTTTTTGTAGACCCGGGATAAAACCGGGGCTGCAAAAAGGCCCTCGGGAAATTTCCTCTGACTTTTCTTTTATTCCTGATTTATGAAAAGGTGCTGCCTGCCGAAGAGGCGGACTCTTCCTGAGGCGATGGAGCTGTGGGCGACGCGGTTAAATGGGGTTATTTTTCCTGAAACG